>OLHJ01000444.1_pt1 | contig 13315 bp, 12 predicted proteins | sample 1609491 | NCBI WGS metagenome assembly OLHJ01 (sample SAMN05416861, study PRJEB24817) | seawater metagenome | isolation source: Sea water | place: Canada:Atlantic | collected 2013-11
ACGAGATGCTCAGGAGTCTCGTGGGCTCGGAGATGTGTATAAGAGACAGGCATTCTTAATTTAAATTTTTTAATAAATTATTTTAGGCAACAAATCAATGAAATTGAGTGAATCTTGGTTACGAGAATGGGTTGATCTTCCTGTCGATACAGAAGAGTTAATTTCCCAGCTAACTATGGCTGGATTAGAGGTTGATGCTGTTGAAGATGCTGCTCCTGATTTTCAAAATGTATTAGTTGGCCATGTTTTGTCGGTAGAGCCGCACCCTAATGCTGACAATCTAAAAATATGCCAAGTTTCAATCAAGCCGGAAGATGTTACACAGGTTGTTTGTGGTGCGGTCAATGTACGCCAAGGGATAAAAGTTCCTTTTGCTGTTGTCGGCGCTAGACTTCCGGGTAGCGTTAAGATAAAGCTGGCTAAACTTCGTGATGTTGAGTCATTTGGAATGCTTTGTGGTGCTGATGAACTGGGCCTGTCTGATAAATCAAAGGGTCTACTAGAGCTACCTTTAGACGCCCCTGTAGGTCTCAATCTTCGCGACTACTTAAAACTGAATGATAAAATTATTGATATAGATCTTACCCCCAACAGAGGCGATTGCCTGAGTGTGCGAGGTGTTGCTCGTGAAGCCGCTGTCTTAAATTTAGTCCCTTTTTCCGAGCCTTGTTTTTTGTCTGTTAGCTCCAGTATTACTGATACTTTTTCTATCCAGGTAGATGAGAGTGAGGCTTGCTCACGCTATGTGGGAAGGATTATAAAAAATGTAGACATGACCGTAAGCTCACCATTGTGGCTTCAGGAAAAACTTAGACGAAGTGGGCTGCGTAGTACAGATGCAGTCGTAGATGTTACAAATTATGTAATGCTTGAGCTAGGGCAGCCCATGCATGCTTTTGATTTGGATAAGCTTAATGGAGGGATCTTGGTCCGAATGGCTAAAAAGGGAGAAATGCTAAGTTTACTGGATGGCTCCAAAGTAGCATTAACTCCGGATACTCTTGTCGTTGCCGATAAAGATAAAGTTGTAGCCATGGCTGGAATTATGGGTAGTGACAATACGGCAGTAAGCTCAAATACTTGTAATATTTTTCTCGAGAGCGCTTATTTCAACGCAATTGCTATATCTGGCCGTTCTCGAGCTTATGGTAAGCATACAGATGCTTCACACAGATTTGAGCGTGGAGTTGATCCAAGCTTACAAGAGGTTGCTATTGAGCGTGCCACGGCTCTATTGTTGGAGATCGCTGGAGGTAGAGCTGGTCCTGTTTCCATTGTTGAGAATAAGGCTGATCTTTTTCAAGAAACTGAAATTACTTTAAGGCATGCTAGACTTGAACAACAGCTAGGTCTGACCATTGAAGGTAGCCAGGTCGAGGACATACTTAATAGGCTCGGGCTGGCTGTAAGAAAAATATCAGGGATTGGTTGGCACTGCAGTCCACCCAGTTGGCGTTTTGACCTTTCTCTTGAGGCTGACCTGATTGAGGAGGTGGCAAGGATTTATGGCTATGAAAACTTACCAGTCGCGACACCCTCAGCTCAGCTTCCGATAACAAGTTTTTTAGAGACTCGACGTGAGCTGCCAGGCTTAAGGAATCAGCTGATAGCTCGTGGCTACCATGAGGCAATAACATATTGCTTTGTTGACCCTGAAATACAGCGTCAACTTACACCTGACGCTGAAGTGATCTCTTTAGTTAATCCTATCTCTAGTGATATGTCTGTGATGAGAACAACGCTATGGTCTGGTTTGCTGCCTGCTATCAGGCATAACCTGAATCGACAGCAGAGCAGGATTCGTTTATTTGAAACTGGGCTCGTTTTTTCTCCTAGCGATAGCGGCTTAAAGCAAGAGTCTATGATTGCCGGCGCCATCACTGGACACCGTATGCCAGAAAACTGGCATACTAATGCAGAATTGGTAGATTTTTTTGATTTAAAAGGAGATGTGCAGTCATTATTAAGCCCTTATACTGCCTCAGAGCAGTTCGAATTCATCAAAGGGCAGCACCCTTGCCTACATTCTGGTCAGTGCGCACAGATAAGGCGTAACGGACATCTGGTTGGCTGGTTGGGACAAGTGCATCCTGCAGTCCAAAAAATATTAGATCTCACGCAAACTATTTTTGTATTTGAAGTACATCTGCAGTCAATTCTTGAAGATAAGCTGCCTCGGTTTGCTGAAGTGAGCAAATTTCCTGAGGTAAGAAGAGATTTGGCATTTATTGTCCATGAAGATGTTACAGCGGGAGATTTATGTAAGACCGTAAGGGCTGAGGCAGGAAAAACACTCATAGATATAAAAATATTTGATGTTTATAAAGGAAAAGGCATCAGAGTTGACAATAAAAGTATTGCCTTGGGCTTGACCTTTAGGGATACTTCCCGCACCCTTGAGGATAGTGAGATAAATCAAGCTGTTGCTTCTATTGCAAGAGCTATAGAAGTAAAATTTTCAGGAATTCTTAGGGATCAATAATGACGGCATTAACTAAAGCTGACCTTGCAGATATGCTCTTCAACGAGCTTGGTTTAAATAAAAGGGAGGCTAAGGAAATGGTGGAGTTGTTTTTTGAAGAAATCAGATCATCTTTAGAAAAAAATAAAGAGGTTAAGTTGTCTGGCTTTGGAAATTTTGAGATTCGCGATAAAAAAAGTCGCCCAGGACGCAACCCTAAGACAGGAGAATCAGTTACTGTTTCTGCCAGACGAGTCGTCACATTTAAGTCAGGACAAAAATTAAAATCCCGAGTTGAAGGATATGTTGGAATCAGTTAGCAGTGAGCAGTTGCCGCCTATACCTAGTAAAAATTATTTCACTATAGGTGAGGCTGGTAGTCTTTGCAAAGTTAAGCCCCATGTATTGCGATACTGGGAGCAAGAATTCCCTAGTCTTAGCCCTCTTAAGAGGCGTGGCAATCGACGCTATTATCAGCGCCAAGATGTGATAATGATTCGTCAAATACGCTCGCTGCTTTATCAGCAAGGCTTTACTATTGACGGAGCTCGCCAGAAATTAGCAGGCGGAGAAGCAAAAGAAGATGCGACACAAGTTCGACAAGTTATTGATCAAACAGTTAGTGAGCTTGAATCACTCCTCCAAGACCTCAAAAGCTAGCCTAACAGACGCCATGTTAAATTTAAAAAAGTCTAAATAGTAACGGCATCTTGAATTGCATTGCTCGTTCTGTATTATGTGCGCCTACTCTAGGTTTAACATCGGGGCGTAGCGCAGCCTGGTAGCGCACTACACTGGGGGTGTAGTGGTCGTCGGTTCAAATCCGGCCGCCCCGACCAACTTCTAATAATATCTGCTTATTGAAGCTGGCTATATTTTTTTAGCTTTAGTTTCGTTGATTGTATTTTTGGATGCAGTGCGCTTATTTATAATAAGACAACCTTAAGATTAAATTGCTAGATAATTCTTTTTCGGATTACCTATGAAAATAGATTGTTTTAAAGCATACGATATTCGCGGAAAACTAGATGATGAGCTGACGCCAAAAATAGTTTATCGAATTGGTCGGGCTTATGCTCGCTGGTTGTCTCCAACAGCAGTGGTTGTGGGGGGGGACGTTAGAAACTCAAGCGCCACCTTGAAATCTGCTCTTACTGATGGTCTGAGAGACGAGGGGGTCCATGTTATAGATATCGGACTTTGTGGCACAGAGGAAATTTACTTTGCTACAAATTACTTTGGAGTAGATGGCGGCATTATGGTGACAGCTAGCCATAACCCAATAGACTACAACGGATTGAAGCTTGTCAGGGAACACTCTAAACCTGTGAGCAGTGATACCGGATTGTTGGATATTCGAAAGATAGCCGAAGAAGGCATATTTCTTACTCCTGAAGGTGATGCTCTTGGGTCCTGTAAGAAAATAAGCTGTTTTGACGCTTATATTGCTCATTTGCTCACCTATATTGATGATTCTAAATTAAAGCCACTAAAAATTGTTATAAATTCTGGTAATGGTGGCGCTGGAAAAGTTTTAGATGCTCTGGAGCCCCACCTACCTTTTGAATTTATTAAGATTCATCATGAACCAGATGGCGCTTTTCCAAATGGAATACCAAATCCCCTTTTGCTTGAAAATAGATACCATACAACCAATGCGATAAGGAAGCATAAGGCAGATTTTGGTATAGCCTGGGATGGTGATTTTGATCGTTGTTTTTTGTTTGATGAGTCTGGAGAGTTTATCGAAGGATATTATGTGGTTGGTCTGCTAGCAGAAGCTTTCTTGCGCAAACTTCCAAATGAAAAAATTATTCATGATCCTCGTTTGTTTTGGAACACTCAGGCTATATGTAAAGATTTTAGTGGTACGCCAGTGCAAAGCAAATGCGGGCATTCATTTATGAAGCAAGCAATGCGCAAGGAGGATGCGATTTATGGTGGCGAAATGAGCGCACACCATTATTTTCGTGATTTTTTTTATTGCGATAGCGGGATGATTCCTTGGTTGCTAACTGCTGAGCTGCTAGGTGTTTCAGGTAAGAGTCTATCTTCAATGGTAAAACCAAGAATGGAGAAATATCCTTGCTCCGGTGAGATTAACCGTGAAATAAAAGATGTAACCGGAAAGTTTAACGATTTAGAAATTTTCTATAATGAAAAAGCTGTCGAGGTGGATCATTTTGATGGATTAAGTATGATTTTTGAGGGATGGAGATTTAATCTTAGAAGCAGCAATACGGAACCCGTTGTAAGGCTAAATGTTGAAGCTATCACTTGTGAATTAATGGAATCCAAAACCGAAGAAATCTTACGTTTTTTATAGCATATTATTATGCAACATAAGTTTTAATTTACGGGCTAGCTTATCTTGGTACACTCAATGATAGAAAAAAAAACAATATTAGTAACGGGAGCTACAGGCTTTATTGGAAGAAATTTTTGCGCATCAGCAGTAAGAAAGCATTACACCATAATTGCATTATCTAGAAATGCTAACAAAGCTAAAACCTGTTTGCCTGAAGTTAAGGTAATAGAAAGTTTGGAGGAATTACCAGAAAGTCAAAATATTCACTGTATTTTGAATTTAGCTGGCGAGCCACTGGTTTCTAGCAGGTGGACGAAGAGTCTTAAACAGAAATTTATTGATAGTCGTGTTGGCGTTACCAACAATTTGTTTAAATATTTTAGCGATAGAGGTCTAGCGCCTGAAGTTGTTATTAGCGGTTCTGCAGTCGGATATTATGGTCATGGCGGGGATAAAATTTTTGATGAAGAGACTCCTTTCTGTGAGGGCTATAGTCATAATCTATGTTCTAAATGGGAGGATAGCGCCTTCAAATTCGATGAACTGGGGTCTCGGGTCTGCTATCTTCGTACTGGTATAGTTTTAGGCAACAAAGAGGGCGCTCTTTCCCGTATGGTTCCGCCATTTAAGGCGGGTCTAGGTGGAAGGATGGGGGACGGCAAGCAATGGATGCCATGGATTCATATAAACGATCAAATTGACCTTATTTTTCATTGCATTGATCATGCTGGTATAGTTGGGGGTGTAAATTCCTGCTCGCCAAACCCTGTAACCAATTTAGATTTTACTCGCGCGCTAGGCAAGACATTATCAAGACCTGTATTTTTTAATATGCCTTCAGTTATTGCGCTTCTTGTGTTTGGCGAAATGGCCCAAGAGCTTCTACTGACAGGGCAGCGAGCTTTACCTAGAAAGGCCCTAGAAACTGGATTCGAGTTTCAATATCCAAAGATTCAGTCAGCCTTGAATGATATATTAAATTAATTTGCTCGATACCTGACTAGTTACCCGTATATATACATCCGGAGGTACAAGTTTCTCTTACCTGAACCTTACAAAGTGTAGGTAATTCTGGCTTCATTTCTCCCCATATCCATCGAGCCAGATTCTCACTGGTGGGGTTTTCAAGTCCGTTTATGTCGTTTAAAAAGCGATGATCTAGCCGATCATGTATTGGCTTAAAATGCTTTTTTAGCCTACTAAAATCCATCACCCAACCATTTGTTGGATCTATTTTCCCTTCAATATGTATAGTCACATGGTATGAGTGACCGTGCAGCCTTTTGCATTTATGTTCATCAGGAACATTGGGCAGAAAATGGGCAGCCTCAAAAGTAAAATCTTTAAAAATTTCCATGTAATTCTCTGTAATATATATTGCTTTGTATCTTAAGTTGATGTCTCTCTTATGTATATACCAAGACAGCTTGAAATGTTTGACAAGACCTTATATTCCGGTAAAATGCGGCTTCTTTCAAGGGGGTGGTTAGCTCAGTTGGTAGAGCGACGCCCTTACAAGGCGTAGGTCACAGGTTCGACCCCTGTACCACCCACCAAGCTAAGAAAGCATATACGGACCGGTAGTTCAGCTGGTTAGAATGCCGGCCTGTCACGCCGGAGGTCGCGGGTTCGAGTCCCGTCCGGTCCGCCATTTATGCTTTTAGCCCTTGATGTCAAAGACTCCAAGAGCGCTATAGTGATAAAAACATTAAGCGTATACTGTCCGGATAAATAAGCTACAATTGACGCTGCTGCTAGCGCTAATGTTGTTTTTTCATAATACATAAATCCTCAATTATTTACCTAAACTACGCAGCCTTTTACCGCAAACTGCACAATCTACTTGGCTTTCTTATATAATACTTACATTGAATCTCTTCGGGGTGAAAGCAGCATTTAATTCACTTTATGGCAGCTGATTATGAAACCTTTTAAGCATATTGCACTTATTGCTAATGTGGAGCTTCCTGAGGTAACCGAGCCCTTAAAACGCTTGTGTCGTTTTTTAGAAAAAGAAGGTTATTCAGTTGCCTTGGAATCAAAGACAGCGTTGTTAGTTGCCAACAATACATTACCTGTTTTTGATTATCTGGACGAAGAGCTCAAGTTGGATTTGGTCGTTGTAGTTGGCGGCGATGGCAGCATGCTAAGTGTAGGAAGAAGTGTGGCAGAGCTTAATATACCGCTTCTCGGAGTTAATAGGGGCAGGCTGGGATTTTTAACAGATATTCAGCCAGATGATATGGAAAATCAGTTAATTCGTGTTTTAGCTGGCGATTACATTGCGTCAAACCGCTTCTTGCTTGAAATTTCACTTTCTCGAAAAGGTGAAAAAATAAATTCTGGCGAAGCAATCAATGATGTTGTAGTACATCCAGGTAGTTCCCTGCGGATGATGGAATTTGAGTTATATATAGATAAACAGTTTGTTTATAGTCAGCGATCTGATGGTTTAATAGTATCAACACCAACTGGCTCTACCGCTTATGCCCTTTCTGGCGGTGGCCCTATTCTTCACCCCAATCTGGATGCCATTGTCTTGGTCCCCATGAATCCACATACATTGTCCAGTCGACCTGTTGTAGTGGGGGGAGATAGCAGCATAGAAATTAAGCTTGGGTTGCGTAATGAGCACTCAATGGTGACTTGTGACGGTCAAAATGACCTCATCCCCCAGCCGGGCGATGTCATCTGTATTGAGAAAAAAATGCAGCCGTTAAGGCTTATTCATCAAGCAGATAATAGCTTTTACGCAACCTGTCGCACAAAGCTGGGCTGGGGTAGTCGACTGGGTTCAAGTAATCGAAATAGATGACAAGGATTTATTGGTAAATGACAGACGATAAAAATACTATGTTGCAGTTTGATAGCCGCAGTTTAAGTCTGCAGTTGAGCAACGCTCCGATTGTGGTGATGGTCTTACTATTAAGTGTTATAGGGACCTCAGTTGTTGAATGGTTTCCCCTTTTGGTCCACTGGCTTACAATACAAGACTACAGTTTGGATAATAATGTTATTATTTTTAGCTCTATATCGAGCAGTATTGATAATGCAGAATACTGGAGGCTAGTTACCCCAGTGTTTTTACATTTTGGGCATTTTCATTTGATCTTTAATGCTTTGTTGTTTTGGGTTTTAGGACAAAAGATTGAATATTTTCTTGGCAGTCCAAGGCTAGCTGTGTACATAGTCTTAATAGCAGTGTGCTCTAACATTGGACAGTATTTACTGGGCGGCGCTGCATTGTTTGGTGGCTTGTCTGGAGTTGTGTATGGGTTGCTAGGATTTATTTGGATTCATCAAAAAATATCACCTGTTTCAGAATTAAGCGTGCCCCGCGGCCTAATAGGCTTCATGTTTTTTTGGTTAATTTTAGGGATTAGCGGCCTTGTAAATTTTTTTATGGACGTAAGCATTGCTAATGCAGCCCATGCCATCGGATTAGCTAGTGGTGTTACCTTAGGGGTCCTTCATGGTCGAAATAGACCTAGTTATTTGCAGTGATATAATCTCATATTGCTGAAAGCTTAATAAAAGATATTGATTAAGGTAAGTCATGGATTTTGAAGAACTCATTGAATCGATTTCTCCTGAAGTTTATAAAAATATACAGTCTGCCGTAGAGCTAGGCAAATGGCCCAATGGCTTAAAGCTGACACAAGAGCAGCGTGAGTATAGCATGCAGGTTTTGATAGCTTATGACGCGGCGCATAAATCCCACGAAAATCGTGTGGGTTATATCCCTTTAAAGAAAAAGAAAGATTTGTGTGATGCAGGCGTTACTGAAGGAAACGACAGCATGCAGGAAAATGTTGAGCAACCTATTAAGTGGCAGGATTAGGTTTTGCCTGAATTTTCTGGATATCTTAAAAAAATGAAGACGACATTACCCGATTCTTCGGGATTAGAATCTGTTCGTTATCAGCTATCAGTTGATGACCAGTTAATTTCTCTGAATGAGCAACTGGGCAAGGTAATTAGGCTTTCGTTTACAGGGTCGATTCACTGCATCCATTGCGGTCGGCGTAGCAACAAGAGCTTCAATCAAGGGTATTGCTACCCATGTTTCGCCAGTCTAGCTCAGTGTGATATTTGTATCATGAGCCCAGAAAGATGTCATTACGATGCGGGCACCTGCAGAGAGCCTGATTGGGGTATGGATCACTGTATGGTAGATCATATCGTTTACTTAGCGAACTCTTCTGGCATTAAGGTGGGTATTACAAGAGCAACACAACTACCGACTCGTTGGATTGATCAAGGAGCTATAGCAGCATTGCCAATTTTTCGTGTGAAAACGCGCCAGCAATCTGGATTTGTTGAAGATGTTCTGCGCAAGCACATATCAGATAGAACTAATTGGCGCACCATGTTGAAGGGTTCCATTCCTTCTATTGATCTTGCTGGCGCTAGAGATTCTCTTTATGAGCTTTGTTGTCAAGATCTACTGCAACTTGAAAATCGGTTTGGTCTTGAAGCACTCCAGCGAACTGAAAGCATTGAACCTTTGGCTATTAAGTACCCAGTCCTAGAATATCCACTTAAGGTGGTTTCTCATAACGTAGATAAAAATCCTCAAATTGAAGGCACTTTGATGGGCATAAAAGGCCAGTACTTGATACTGGATAATGGCGTAATTAATGTTAGAAAATATACAGCTTACCATGTGGATATCTCTCTGTAGGTCTTCATTCAAGCAGTTTTTTGCTCTCAATACTCTAAATACCGCTAACTCTAAGGCAAGCAACCAATGGAAACCAAAAATTTTCTCCCAGAAACGACATACTTGAGTGACTATGAAGCCCCAAGCTTCTTGATTGATAAAACAGAATTACGTATCGAAATTTTAGAAGATTCAGTTCAGGTGTTAGCAATATTGGCCGTTAGGCATAATCCAAATAGCCAGTGTTTAAAAAAGAGCTTGCAGCTTGCTGGTCAAGAGCTAACGCTACAATCCATCTCGATCAATGGCGATTTTTTAACTTCAGAACACTATAGTTTGACAGAAAATGATATTACTATTTATTCTGTGCCTGATCATTTTGTTCTCACGACAGAAGTGCTCATATTTCCTAAGAACAACACCTCGTTGGAGGGACTGTTTAAGTCTCGTACAATGTACTGCACTCAATGCGAAGCTGAGGGGTTTCGTCGTATTACATATTATCTGGATCGCCCGGATGTCATGTCTGAATTTACAACAACCATCATTGGAGATAGGTTGGTTTGCCCGGTGTTGCTGTCTAATGGAAACTTGGTGGACGCCGGAGATATGCCACCCATTATCAACAGCGCTGGAGTAGATCTAAATAAAGGACGCCATTGGGCCACCTGGCATGACCCTTTTCCAAAACCCTCCTACCTGTTTGCTATAGTCGCTGGCGATCTATCTATAGTGACAGACAGCTTTACAACCTGTTCTGGTAAGCATGTCGATATTCGATTGTATGTTGAGCCGAAAGATATAGGAAAATGCAGCCATGCGATACAGTCGCTAAAGAATGCCATGAGTTGGGATGAGCAGGTTTTTGGCAGGGAATATGATCTAGATCTTTATATGATTGTCGCTGTAGATGATTTCAATATGGGCGCCATGGAGAACAAGGGATTAAATATTTTTAATACCTCATGTGTCTTGGCTCATTCAGAAACAACAACGGATGATGCCTTTAAGAGAGTGGAGGCTGTTGTTGCTCATGAGTATTTTCACAATTGGTCTGGAAATAGGGTGACATGTAGGGATTGGTTTCAGCTGAGCCTAAAAGAGGGTTTTACAGTTTTCAGGGATGCCGAATTTTCTGCATATATGGGCTCACCTTCAGTTAAACGCGTGGAAGATATTAATTTCCTTAGAACAGTTCAATTTTCAGAGGATTCAGGACCGACAGCGCACCCTGTGCAGCCTTTATCATATATAGAAATTTCAAATTTTTATACGGTCACTATTTATGAAAAGGGTGCCGAAATTGTCAGAATGATTTATACATTGCTAGGGCCTGAATTATTCCGCAGAGGATCGGATCTTTATTTTTCAAAATATGATGGCCAGGCTGTAACTATAGATGACTTTGTGTCAGTGATGGCTGAAGTGAGTGGCCGTGACTTTGGTCAATTTATGACCTGGTATCGAAAGTCAGGAACCCCAAAATTAACAGTTAACAGTGAATATGACTTAAAGACCCAGCAATATAAGCTGAGCTTTAAGCAGTCATGTCAAGCAGCGAAAAATTCAATATTCGAATCGAACGTGAAGGATACTTATCATATACCAGTCAGAGTGGGATTAGTTGGAAGCCAGGGAGCCTTGCCTCTTTCTAGCAACGCAGATACATCTGTGCTTCTAGAAATAACAGAAGAAGAGCAAACCTTTTTCTTTGATAATATTTCCGAATATCCAGTCCCGTCGCTTCTGCAGGATTTCTCTGCCCCAGTTAAGCTAGAGTACCCGTACTCACTGGATGATTTGGCTGCTCTCATGTCACGAGACGAGGATGGGTTTAATCGCTGGAACGCGTCTCAGCAGCTGGCCATCAACCTTATGAAGCCGATGTTTTGTCGATATCGTGTCGAGAATAAACTAACACTGAACCCTCGCTTAAGTAAGGCATTCTCCAGTGTTATTGAAGAGCCTAGTAATGATCTTGCAATGAAAGCATTAGTTTTAACATTGCCCTCAGAGTTAATAATGGCTGAATTATCAGAGGAGATTGATGTTGAGGCGATCCATGCGGTCCGAAACTTTATATTGAATGAGCTAGGAGAAGGTCTTGCTGATCAATGGAGAGATCTATATTTAGGTAATCTGTCTTCTAGCGAGTATGCTTATAATGCGGATGAGGCTGCCCGACGTAGCTTGAAGAATCTAGCTTTGCGTTATCTCTCGAATGGAAAAACAGAGGACTCATTGCAACTACTTCAGTCTCAAATTTATAGCGCTGATAATATGACGGATCGACTTTCATCCTTAGCCACCCTAATTAATGATTCTAGGTCTGACGCAACAGGTCTTGCAAAGGAGTCCTTGCATCAATTTTATGAAGAATGGAAGCATGAGCCTTTAGTATTGAATCAGTGGTTTCAACTCCAAGGCTCATGTTCTTTGCCTGGGGGCCTGAAAAGGGTAGAAGCTCTAATGTCGCATTCTGCATTTGATTTTAAGAATCCTAATAAAGTTAGATCATTGATTGGCGTATTCTGCTCTAATAATCCAATTAACTTCCACTGTGAAGGCGGCGCTGGCTATCACTTTCTTGCTGATCAAGTGCTTGCTCTAGATAAGATAAATCCGCAAATTTCTGCAAGAATATTGACCCCCTTGACTCGCTGGCGCAGTTTTCCGCAAGCGCGCGGTGAGCTTATGAGAGCACAACTGGATAGAATTATTTCAACGAAAAAGTTGTCTAGAGATACATATGAAATTGTTTCTAAAAGCCTCTAAGAGTGCGGTCTTTATGTATGAATAAAATTTTTGCTACCTGCCCAAAAGGTCTTGAAGAATTGCTCGCTAGTGAGCTTAAATCCCTTGGTGCAGACAAGGTCGGCCTAACAGTTGCTGGCGTTTTTGCTGAAGGGGCTGTAAGTTTTGCTTACAAGGCCTGCCTTTGGTCTCGTGTTGCTAACAGGATACTACTGCCTTTAGCTAAATTTAAGGTGACCAATGACAATGACTTGCATCAAGGGATTAAAAAATTTCCTTGGCATTTGCATCTAACTCCGCGTGAAAGTATTGCTGTTGATTTTTCTGGATCCAATGATGCAATTCGTCATACTCAATTTGGAGCTCAGCGGGTAAAAGACGGTATTGTCGATGCCCTCCAAGAGTATTTTGGCGACCGATCTGATGTTGACCTAAAAAATCCAGATATTCGTATCAATGTGCGTTTATCCAAAGATCAAGTAAATGTTAGCCTCGATTTGTCAGGTGACAGCCTCCATAAACGTGGATATAGAGCAGCTATGGTAGCAGCTCCCTTAAAGGAAAACCTAGCCGCTGCTTTACTTTTACGTGCTGGTTGGTTGGATATTTCAGCCCAAGGCGGAGCGCTTATTGACCCTATGTGCGGGAGTGGCACTTTGCTTATTGAGGGGGCCATGATGGCTGCAGATATTGCTCCAAATCTGAATCGAGAAAAATTTGGATTTCATGGTTGGTTGCAGCATGACAAAGTTTTATGGGGTGGAGTTAGACAGGATGCTATAGATAGATGTCAGTTGGGGCTTGCAAGAAATCTGCCCGAAATACGTGGTTATGACAAAGACTCCAGGGCCATTAAATCCTCTCAGGAAAACATAGCATCTGCTGGGCTTGACAAGCATGTGCGAGTAACACCTAAGCCTATGTTGGCGTTTAAAATACCTACCCACACTCAAATAGAACACGGCCTGATGATTTGCAATCCCCCTTATGGCGAGCGTTGGGGGGATGCTGAGGAATTGAGGCCCCTCTATCAGAGTCTTGGGGAGTTAGCTAAACGAGAGTGCCCCGGATGGCGCTTAGCGATAATGACAAGCAATGCTGAGCTAGCTGGAGAGTTGCGGCTTAGGGC
>OLHJ01000445.1_pt1 | contig 13310 bp, 13 predicted proteins | sample 1609491 | NCBI WGS metagenome assembly OLHJ01 (sample SAMN05416861, study PRJEB24817) | seawater metagenome | isolation source: Sea water | place: Canada:Atlantic | collected 2013-11
CTTTGTGGCATTTTTCCATAATGAAAACTCATGGCCCAACCAAGGTCGCTATGACAGTATTGTTATAACTGGGGATTGAGCAAAATCTACAGATCATAGATGTGGGGCTCAAACCAAGTGTGCATAAAATTAGTGATCGGCATCGGTCCAGTTTCTATCCATGTGACTCACCATACGGGTTCCCACGGGTGGCATCTCGATCATGTTAGGACGGAATTTAGAGAAGGGCTTATCATGTTGAAAAATAGAACTGTGATTCGCTATTTAAATTTTAGAATGATTAGTTTGGATATGACTAATGGCGGTAATGATTGAAAACTATGGATTAAAAATATTGGAAGGAATACTCAGTGAAAAAATTAAGCAGTCACTGGCCCAGATAAATAGTGCAAGATATCTCTGGGCCAGTTTATTAAGAAAGCTATCATTGCTTATTGATCTTCCATGGGAGTACTAAAAAATAAAAAGAACTCTTCAATACTCATGATGTTTTACCTGCTTTTTTAACCAAGATACACACTTGGTCACCGTAGTAGTCATTGTTGTAGTTACATAGCTGCTGAGTATTTTGGTCACTTTGTTTAAATTGACTAACAGCCTTTGATGCAATTTTATTTTTCATGGTGTGCTCCTGAATTTTGAATAGTTTATGCTGGCCAAATGTGTGGCCAGCATAAACTGTAAGTGTTGGTTTAAATCATTACTTCATGGCGGCCTCAACGCCTTTGGCATATTGGGCGTCAGCCTTAGCCATGAAACCCAGCATGCGTTGTTGAATACTGGCATTAGCTTGCTTTAAGCCTCCCGCAATGTTGTTAAACAACTGCTGCTTTTGGTCATCATTCATTAAGCGGAATAAATCTCCGGCTTGTGAGTAGTGATCGTCTTCATCGGTTGAATAACGGTTTACCCAAGCATCGTTTTCTAATGGCATGGCGGGCTCGGCCACTTGTGCATTAGGTTGTGGAGCGCCTTCATTGCCGCGATCGTTGGGGTAAAAGTTTACCTCCTGGCCTTGGTTATTTTGGCTGGCACCATACTGGCTTGCCGCGCCGCTAAACGGGCACATGCCTGCCATGGCACCATCACGTTGATAGTTATTCACCGGGCAACGTGGTGCATTCACCGGTAAGTGATTGGCATTGGCGCCAATGCGGTAACGGTGGGCATCTTGATACGCCAACAAACGCCCTTGCAACATTTTATCGGGTGAGGTGCTAATACCCGGCACCAAATTACTTGGAGCAAATGCCGCCTGTTCGTTCTCGGCAAAAAAATTATCCACGTTACGATTCAATTCCAACTGACCCACTTCCATTAACGGGAAATCTTTGTGAGGCCAAATCTTGGTCACATCAAACGGGTTAATTTTATAATCACGGGCTTGTTGCTCGCTCATGACCTGTACCTTGGCGGTCCAGCTGGGGAAGTCCCCTTTGTCGATGCTTTCTACCAAATCTTGTTGCGCGCCATGGCTGGGCAATTTAGCGGCCTCATCAGCGGTTAACGTCTTGATCCCTTGGTTCGATTTAAAGTGCCACTTAAACCAGCTGCGCTCGCCCTTGCTGTTATAAAAACTATAAGTGTGTGAACTAAAGCCATGCATGTGACGGTACGAAGCCGGTATGCCACGATCCGACATCAAGATGGTCATCTGGTGTAAGGATTGTGGGTGGTTGGCCCAAAACTCAAACATGGCGGCGGCATCGGGCAAGTTAGTGCGTGGGTTTTTCTTTTGCGAGTGCACAAAGTCTGGAAACTTAATGGGGTCTCGTAAAAAGAACACAGGTGTATTATTACCCACCACATCATAGTTACCCTGTGAGGTATAAAACTTCACCGCAAAACCGCGCGGGTCACGAGCGTAATCGCTGCTGTCTTGACCGCCACCCACTGTACTAAAGCGCAAAAATACCTCTGTTTGTTGGCCAGCCTCTTGTAAAAATTCGGCAAGGGTCACATCTGTTAAAGAGTTGCTCACCGTGAAGGTGCCGTAAGCGGCTGAGCCACGGGCGTGCACCACACGCTCAGGTAAGCGTTCGCGGTTAAAGTGGGCCAGCTTTTCAAAGGTGTAGTGGTTATCAAAGGTTAGCGGCCCACGGGGCCCTGCGGTAATGCTGTTGTCGTCATCGGCCACTGGGGCGCCATTGGCACTGGTAAGGTTATTCTTGTTCATGGTCTTTAATCCTGTGGGCTGGGTGGTTGCTGAGTACAGGATTAAATATAGGTCAATATTAATAATAGATATAATGAATTAAAGCTAACAAATTCATAGTATTTACCTATCACCTAGGGGAAGAAGGAAGAAAAGGCTAGCGCCGAACTTCACTGACAAATCCAATAAATATAAAGTGTTTTTGAATCGGCAGTTAATAAGAGTTCTTTGGGGCCCAGTTGTGGCTGGGCATTCAACGATAACCAATGATCCATCGCCACGGGCCCGAACAAAGGGCGCCACGGCCATTCACGTTCAAAATTTATAACCCCTCAGCTCCCAATGCTTTAACTTTGTCTTGCCAAGTGTTTCTCTCTTCATTACTGGAGGATATAAGAGAACCGAACAAATTAATTTTGGCTTTTTTAAAGCCAGAAAATTGTAGGGTAAATACATCTAATTGTTCGATAACCGGATTGGCTTGGGTTTGCAGGTAATAGTCAGGTGCATCCATGGTCATGATGATGCGCGCGGTTTTATCTGTTAGTAGTTGAATGGGCAGGGGGTTGTTTTCTTGATACACAAAGGCAAAGCCAGATAAAAATGTGCGGTCAATTAAGCCCTTCAATTTTGCAGGCAGGCCACCCCACCAAATGGGCGTGACAATGACAAAATGATCACACTGTTTAAGGGCATTTTGTAAATCCACTAGGCAGGCTTCTAATGGTTGGTGCTGATCATAGCCTTGTTTTAAGTCGATCTTAAAATTCATATCCGCTAAGTTAAAGCGTTTTACGTTGAAATATTCCCGTGCTTCAATTTCATAGTCATCACTTAATTGATGGCCAAAGCTGCTGGCTTTTGGATTGCCATTTAATACAAGGATATTCTTTTTCATTTATATTCGTCCGCTTGTGAGTTTTCACAAGCAGTTTAATCTCTGCCCTTAGGGGCAGAGTCAAGTGCTTATTAACTGGTATTAATGATTTTTAGGCAGGCATCAACTTGGTTAATTTTTATTTGAATGTCGCGCGCTTGCTTCAGTAACTCTTGTTTTATGTTTTCAAGAAAGTCTCCAACTAGTTTCCAATCCACTTTGCCATCTTTATAAACAATGACATCTTTTAACTGGTTCAATGTGCTACCTAACAACTTAGCTTCTTTAATTAAGTTAAGTAACTCAATGTGGGTGCCGCTATACACTCGATAACGACCTTTTCTTGAGGGCGCTATGATTAAACCGCGCTCTTCATAGAGACGAATGGCTTTAATGGAAAGCCCGGTTATTTTTGCTACTTCACCTATGTACATGATGATTCCATTATTAACTCAGTATTCGATTGTGTAGGGGGCTGGGCGATGATGATACACGTCGCTTTAAGCCAGACCCTAGCAAGGGCGGCCTTGCCCCCTTTTGTTTGTACTCACTTTCCTTGTAACGCTTGATTTTACTACGGTGGGCAACTCTCATTACAAGTGCCAGGCCAAATCGATTAGTGTCTTAATCGGTCACTCTAAGTACTTGAATTATCAGCACATTTTCCTATGTATAAATATTGAATTACCCCCAAATTCTGTGGATAAGTTTGTGGGGGAATTAAGGATACTTGCCTCTAGCCCTAGACTGTCTTGATGTTGAGTTAAATTGCTTAGATTTCAATCAGATGAATTTTAATAAGAAATTTAGCTTGTTAAACACTCAATACTTAGTCTGACAATCAAGGTATTTAATTTTTCTATAATAAAGAATTATCCACTGACACAGGACGGGTTAAGGTTTCTACGCCGTTTATATTGCTGACAATCTCAAGAGCGGAATCGAATTTAAGCGACGTTTTGAGATTGCGCATCATTTAGAAAATCTTCAACTTGATTCACCAACCAGTCGGGAGATTCAATAGCCAGCATGTGACCTGCATTTTCACATAACGAGTATTTAGCATTGGGAATGGTGTTGGCCATGAGTTGGCTGGATTGAATAAACATGGAATCCAATTCGCCGCTAATGATTAAGGAGGGAATATTAATGGTTGCCATACCTTCCTTTTGCGGATCGGGGTCGTTGTAAAAACGGCGCACAAATAAGGCCAAGTCTTTATGATCGCCGCCGCGCATGAGTTCATAAAGTTTGTCAAAAAGAGCATTGGAATTTTTTGCGCGACTAATGCCGGTAAAAAGAGGGTTGGGCAAAAATTTGAGCCCTTCTACAATTTGGCGCCAGCCTAAATTTTCAATACTTTGTGCGAGCATTTCCATGGCGATATCATCGGTTAGAAAATTACTATTCATGAATTTGGTGGCAGAACTGGAATTACTAACTATTAAAGACAGTAAGCGCTTTTCATGTGGTTGATGATGATTTTTTTGTGCCTGTAAATAAGACTGATTAATAGCGTAACGAACGGCTACCATGCCTCCTGTACTATGGGCAAGTAGGTGAAATTTTTTAATGGCTAGATGATCAGCTAAAGCGTCTATGTCATTTACCATAGTATCCACGTGATACCCTTTATCATTACCCTCCACTCGGGTTTTACCATGGGCACGCATGTCTAAAGCAATCACTCGATAGTTTTTAGATAGAGCCTTCGCCACACCGGTTTGCATCCAGTAACTGCTGTTTAAACTAAAGCCGTGCAGAGCAATAATGGTTTCACCTTGTCCCATTTCCTCGTAATGAAATTTCACATCTTGATGCTGGAAATAAGCCATGGGTGCCCCTTAAGCGAAGTACATTAATTAGCAAATGCTGATTGGGGCAGTGTAGTTGGCAACGGTCAAATAATCCCATGTGGCGCAGACTAAGCCTGTTAATTCATCTATTGGCATGAGTGAAATGCTTGAAAAGGTGAACAGTAAGCATAAAAAAAGGCTCATATTGAAATAATATGCGCCTTATAAAAGTACTTTTTATTAAGTGATGTAAAGGTGTGGTTACGCGTCTTTGTCAGTGGTGCGAATCACCATTAAACGCAACTCAGTCATGTCCTCTATGGCATAGCGAATGCCTTCACGGCCAATGCCGCTGTCTTTCACACCGCCATAAGGCATGTGATCTACGCGCCAGCTTGGCACATCACCAATGACCACGCCGCCCACTTCTAATGTGTCCCAAGCTTTTTGAGCCTTGTACAAATCACGGGTAAAAATGCCGGCTTGTAAACCAAATTTACTGGTGTTGATGTCTTTAAGTACCGCATTAAAATCGTTAAAGCTATCTAATATGGCCACCGGTCCAAAGGCTTCTTCATCACGAATATTTTGGTTGGTACCTACCCCTTCTAAAAGGGTGGCTTCTAACATGGCGCCATCGCGCTTGCCGCCGCACAATAAATCGGCGCCGCCCGCTACCGCTTCTTGTACCCAATTATCTAAACGGGTGGCTTCGTTAACCGAAATCATAGGGCCTATGAAAGTTTCAGGATCTTTTGGATCACCCATTTTTAAGGCTTTGGTGGCCGCGACCATTTTCTCTTTAAATTCAGCGTAAATATTTTCGTGAACGTAAATACGTTGTACGCCAATGCAACTTTGGCCCGATTGATAAAACGCACCAAATACAATGCGGCTTACCGCATCTTCAATGTCGCTGTCGTGATCTACTACACAGGCAGCGTTGCCGCCCAATTCTAATACCACAGGCTTTTTACCTGCTTTGGCTTTCAATGCCCAACCCACATCAGGAGAGCCCGTAAAGCTTAATAGTTTTAAGCGATCGTCTTCTGTAAATAAAGCGGCACCATCACGGCGACAAGGCAAGATAGAAAACGCCCCTTCTGGCAAATTGGTTTCTGCTAACACTTCACCAATAATAATGGCACCAATGGGGGTAAGGCTGGCGGGTTTTAAAACAAATGGGCAACCGGCTGCAATGGCAGGCGCCACTTTATGGGCCGCTAAGTTTAGCGGAAAGTTAAATGGGCTAATAAAAGAACATGGGCCAATGGGCACGCGCTTGCTCATGCCGGTATAGCCTTTAGCGCGGGGGCTAATGTCCATTGGAATCACTTCGCCACCAATGCGCGTGGATTCTTCAGCGGCAATGCGGAAGGTATCAATTAAACGGGTCACTTCACCTTGGGCATCTTTAATGGGCTTGCCTGCTTCTATGCACAAGGCTTCGGCCAGTTCGTCAAAGCGTTCGCGAAAGCGCTTAACACAATGGTCCAGTACTTCTTGGCGCTCGTAAGCGGCCATTTTTGCCATGGGCTCGGCGGCTTTTACAGAGGCGGCAATGGCGGCATCAATGACGCTGCTGTCGGCCATGGCCACGACGGTGGCCACTTCGCCAGAGTATTTATCCAGTACTTTTAAATCTTCATTGGCGTAAACGGCTTTATTGGCCAGGTAATAAGGGTAACTTTTTGCAAGCATGGTGGCTCCGATTTATTCTCGCCCGATTAAACAGGGCGGCTAAAAATAGGTCTTTGTATAGAGTAGAGCAGAGCTGAACTTTTTGCTTAGGCTCTGGCTACACGTTATTTAATTTTTCTGAACAACTTATTTTACTAAGATAGCTTCAAGGGCCCCACGCATCTTGGCGGGAATGGCCACCGGTTTATTGGTTTCGCGATCTACAAATACATGTACAAAATGGCCTTGAGCCGCCGCTTGGGTTTCGCCTTCTTTAAAAATAGCCAGTCCGTAGGTAACCGAGCTATTGCCTAAGCGGTCTACTCGTAAACCCGCTTCAATTTTTTCTGGGTAAGCAATCGGGCTGTTGTAGTTGCAACCTGAGTTCACCACAAAACCAATCACAGAACCATTTTCAATATCCAGCCCACCTTCTTCAATTAGGTAACAATTGGCCGCCGTGTCGAAATAAGAATAATAGGTTACGTTATTCACATGGCCATAGGCATCGTTATCCATCCAGCGTGTGGTGATGGGTTTGAAGGCAAAATAGTTTTCGCGACTTTCTATTTTAGATTCAGACATTTCAATTGCTCTTTTTTTAACTAAAATTCTATGGCTTAAGGTATTTTTATAACCGCTGAAATTTGAGCTTCAACGGCGATAATTAAGATATTAATAAGCGGCTTTATAAATAAACAAAGCATCGTCGTAATCCACGTCTCGTGGATTGTTCACCAGTAGTCGTGTTTGTAACATGGCGTCTTGGGCCAGAGTTGGCAAGAAAGAATCTTCTATATCCATATCGCGCAAACGAGTGGGCAAGCCTAAGTCTTTAATCAGTACTTCAATATTTTCAACCAGCTTAGTGGCAATGGCTAAGTCTGATCCCGCGAAGTTTTGTTTCGGAAAAATAATCGGGGCTAATTCTGCATAAAGGCTGGCGGCTTCATTTAAATTAAAGCGCATCACATGGGGCAGCACTAAAGAGTTACTTAAACCATGGGGAATATGAAAATGGCCACCTAATGGATAGGCCAAGGCATGCACAGCCGCCACGGGCGAATTTGCAAATGCTTGCCCTGCGAACATGGCGCCCAGCAGCATTTCTTCGCGAGCCTTCTTGTCACTGCCATTATGGGTAGCGGTTTGAATGCTGCCCGCCATTAAGCGTAACCCTTCTTTGGCCATTAAATCGGACATGGGGTTTTTCTTATGACGGCTTGTATAGGCTTCGATGGCATGCACCATGGCATCAACACCCGTGGCAGCCGTGACATGAGGCGGTAAACCCATAGTAAGGTCGCTATCTAAAATGGCAAAGTCTGGTAAAAACAGTGGGGTTACCGCGCCCATCTTGGTGGTTTCCCCTGTGGTGACAATGGCCACTTGGGTCACTTCAGAACCGGTACCTGCGGTAGTAGGCACTTGAATAAGTGGCAAGCGTTTCCCTTTGGCATTACTTAACCCGTAAATATCACTAAGGGTTTGCTGGCTGTTTGGGTGGGCTAATAGGGCAACAATTTTGGCCACGTCCATGGAGCTGCCGCCGCCAAAACCAATAATGGCATCTACGTCACTGCGTTTGGCAATATCAATAGCGGTTTGTACCACAACTTCTGGTGGGTCAGCTTGTACATCACTAAACACTTGCACGGCCATGTTCTTTTTATCAAAGCTGTCTAGCGCCCCTTGGTGTAGGCCCAGTTGTTTAATGCCGGGGTCGGTGATGATCATCACCGATTGGAAACCCTGTTCCTGACAGATCTCTGCCAAACGGGCAGCGGCGCCAGATTCACAAATAATGCTTTGACTCGTAGCGAAGGTGAATGCCTTCATAAAAGTATCCTTAGTAAAAACTATTTTACTCGCTCTAGCGGCGTTAAAAACCGAATCAAGATCCCTCATTTATAAATATAAAATCGGTATATTGAATTCGGTTTTTGCCTTGCTAGATCATCGTCAATTACGTTTTGAGTATGTTAGATAAGCTATTAAGCAACCTAACATAGCTACTTAATCATGTGGTATGACATTTAGGATGATTTATAAATTGTAATTTTTTCGCAAGAGCAAGGCAGCACCACGCACAGCTTCTGAAGGTATAGGTTATACCTGATGGAGCGAGCATGGAGCTAACGCCGCTATTGCGGAAAAAGTGCATTTATAGCCCCTAAATTAAAATGCAAAGTGTTCTGCGTCTAATGTCATTAGGTTATCTGCCCCGCTTAATAAATTTGCTCTGTGCATATGTGTGCGTGGCAAAATACGGTCAAAGTAAAATTGCGCGGTGGTGATTTTACTGTTGTAAAAATCTACATCGCTGCTGCCGGCATCTAGTTTATCTTGTGCGGTGCTGGCCATTTCTGCCCAGAAGAACGCCAGCATGGCATAAGAAGAGTACTGTAAAAAGTCTACCGAGGTGGCACCGATTTCTTCCACATCATCTTGTGCCATTTCCATTACCTTGGCACATAATATTTTCCATTCCACCAACACGGTTTGCAGACGTTTATTTAGTTTTCCTGTAATGCCATCATTATTGTTTATCTCACAGAATGCGGCTATTTTTTCAATGAAACCATTTAATACTGTGCCGCCATTACCTAGAATTTTACGGCTAATGAAGTCCAGTGCCTGAATGCCGTTAGTGCCTTCATACAACATTAAAATACGGCTATCGCGCATTAATTGCTCCATGCCCCATTCACGAATAAAACCGTGGCCACCATAAACTTGTACACCTAGGCTACTGACTTCTTGGCCCACGTCGGTTAAGAATGATTTAACAATGGGAATAAAGAAAGCCAATAGCGCTTCGTTTTCTTTGTGCTTGATAGGGTCGCTTTCAAAGCGCTCTTTATCTAGCAAGGTTGAAACGTAATACGACATGGCGCGGCAGCCTTCTACTAAGGCTTTTTGGGTAAGCAACATGCGGCGCACATCAGGGTGCACGATAATGGGGTCGGCTACTTTTTCAGGGTTTTTAGGGCCAGATAAAGAGCGAGTTTGAATGCGATCTTTGGCGTATTCTAATGCCCCTTGAAAGGCCATTTCGGCAATGCCGTTGCCTTGCAAACCCACTTGAAAGCGCGCGTCGTTCATCATGGTAAACATGCAGGCTAACCCTTTATGGTCGCCGCCCACTATCCAGCCCTTGGCGTTTTCAAAATTCAATACACAAGTGGCCGACGCTTTAATGCCCATCTTATGTTCTACCGAGCCGCAGCCCATGGTATTGCGCATCCCAGGTGTGCCGTCTTCATGAGGAATAAATTTAGGCACTAAAAATAGGCTAATGCCTTTACTGCCTTTTGGGGCATCAGGAAGGGTGGCCAATACTAGGTGAACGATGTTGTCTGATAAATCGTTTTCGCCACCTGTGATGAAAATCTTGGTGCCGGTTACTGCATAAGAACCATCGGCATTAGGTGTGGCCTTAGTGCGTAACATGCCTAAATCGGTGCCTGCTTGTGGCTCGGTTAAGCACATGGTGCCGGTCCATTCACCTGAGACCATTTTTTCCATGTAGGTTTTTTTTAATTCATCACTGCCGTGTTTATCTATGGCTAAAATCGCCCCTTCGGTTAAACCTGGGTAGGTGCGCCATGATAGGTTGGCCGACATGGTCATTTCGTGAAATGGTGTGGCTAGGCTGTTGGGTAAATCTTGGCCGCCAAAATCGCTATTGGCGGTGAACGAAGGCCAGCCGTTTTCACAGTATTTCTTGTATGCCTCTTTAAAGCCTTTAGGCGTAGTGACCACGCCATTATCAAAATGCACCCCTTCCTCATCGGCTTCACGGTTCATGGGAGCCAGTTCGTTTTCAGTAAAGCGCGCCCCTTCATCCATGACGGCGTTGATGAATTGCGCATCTATATCAAGGCCAAGGCCCTTGTAATGGGCTTCTAAACCAATCACTTCATTTAATACAAATTGCATGTCGCGTAGGGGGGCTTTGTAATCTGTCATGGGGCTCTCGAAATTACCTGAGTAGAAGTCTGCGTATATGTTGTCCAAACATAGCGATTTACTGTCTATTTGTGAAATTGATAGTTGGAATGCTAGTATTAACAGTGTGAATAGTAGTGATAAAGGCTGGGCCTGTGAATATCAGTAATTTTGACATGAACCTGTTGCGGGCCTTTGATGCCCTTATGCGCGAGCGCAATGTAAGCCGTGCTGCCCAGCGCATGGCCCTTACCCAGCCTGCCATGAGTAATGCCTTGAATCGGCTGCGTAACCTATTAGATGACCCAGTGTTGGTGCGCACCAGCCAGGGTATGCAGCCCACGCCCAAAGCCATGAGTTTAGAAAAGCCCATTCGCACCGCGCTGGCCTCTATTGAACAAAGCTTGGCACCGGAACCCGACTTTGACCCCCTATCCAGTCACCAAGTGTTTCATATTGCCACCACAGATTATGTTGAATTATTGTTGCTGCCCCGGCTAATTAAGCATTTGGATATGGTGGCCCCCAATGTGCGCCTTGAGATTCACTCGCTAGGGCCAGATATTCCCGAAACCAAGTTAGAAGAAGGGGAGTTTGATTTTGCAGTGGGGCGTTTTCCTGAAGTGCCAAACCGTTTGTTGTCGGAATTTTGGTGCAGTGAAACTCTGGTGTGTTTGGTGCGCCGTGACCACCCTAACTTGGGTGATGCCATTAGCATTGAGCAGTTTTTAGAAATAGGCCAAATTTGGGTGAGTGGAGGTCAGCGAACTGGGCTGGTGGATCAATGGCTTAAAGAAAATAATTTAACGCGCAATGTAGTACTCACCACTCCGAATTTTTTAATGGCGCCTAATATTGTTGCGCAAAGTGACATGCTGGTGGCAACGCCTTTAACCATTGCCCGCCAGTATGTGGATATTTTAAATCTTAAAGTGTTGCCACTGCCCATGGAGTTAGCCCCGTTTGATTTGCATACTATTTGGCATCCGTTTCACGCTGGGACTTCGGCGCATAAATGGTTTCGGGAGCAAATACAATTGTTGGAAACTGAAGAGGCCAAATAGTTTGGCGGCGCCTCGTTGCATGCGGGAACTCCGGCGCATAAATGGTTTAGGGAGCAGATTCAGTTGTAGGAGGTAGAGGAGCCGAATAGTTTTGCTGGGTTTACTGATTACTTAAGGCCTACACAGTTAGTATTCTAAGTGCCGCAATATTGACAAAAATTAGTGGAATGAAATTTGCCATTCAAATCTATCCAATAGATTGACCAAGGAAGGCAATATGGCCACGCTCAAGGTGATGCTATTTTTTATAGTCACTTTTACTGTTTTAACGGGATGTGATGTTGAAGATAACGCAAGTGATTCTGAAGTAATCATTACTGAAGGGGAAAGATCACTAGGCACAGAGCAGCTGCTAATAGAAGTATCTGTTAATACAAATGCGCTTAACTCTGAACTTAATATTACACTTCCCAGTAATTTCTATCTAGCCATGAGTGACCAAGGTGAATTTGAATCGGTTATTGTCACTCGAGATATGAACAACTCGGTAGATAAACGCTCCCTAGTATTTGATGATGATTCTGACTTAATTGAATCAATCCTACTTGAGACAACCAGTCTTAATAGTGTCGCTCTTCATTTTTATAATTCAGAAACGGACGCTCCTATTGCAGATTGCATTGCTATATCTCAATTACCTAGCACTAGGTTTAGTTGTGCCTTGCGTATTTTAGAAGAGATTCAAGATTATAAGGCGAGTTATAGCCGTAGTAATGAGCAGAGTGTCGATATTAAGGTGGCGAGCTCCAGTCAAGAAGCGTTAGAAGGTGCTGTGATTGCCAGTGAGTGTTATGGGCCTCTGGGAATCTTGGGTAAGGATATAGTTGAAAGTGAGGTTGCCTTGTCTACTTTTATTCCTAATTATTATGCTGGTGTATTGGAAGTTTATAAAGGGGATCAGCATGTATACATGATGGGAGATTATTATTCTGAGGGCACTACCAATTACTCTTTCTCTTTTCCTAATGGTGAAAATTTAGAAACTCTCAAGCCAAATAATGGATATACAGCACAGACGTTAGAGCTGTATGGGCCAGAACAAACGATACAAACCATTGTTATTCCAGAGTTTCAATCAGCAAGGGAATCAGCTGAGATAATTAACTCCTATGATGGGATCAGCGCCTCAGCTAAAACAAAAGTAAGAATGGCGATATATAACCCAGAAGGGCGGCTTTTCATTAATTTTAGCGGTCAAACATTTCAATACATTGACCGAGAAACATTGGTTCAAGATATTAATGAGCTTCCTGAGTTTTCATTAACGGCTTCGTTAGAGCAAGATGGAAACTTAATATTCATCAGTGATAAGGGGGATGACATCACTATCGAGATTTGTTCTAGCTATGCGGAGAGTCAGCTGACTATTTGGGGGAATTCTTACGCAGGGCCAGTCGTTATAGGATCGACCTACACTGCTGATCGTATTGCCACTGTTGGTGGAAATGTATCTTGGCAAGAGGATGATGGTTATGAATTAGACGTGCCCATTAACTCATTTTTAGCACTGCAAGCTGGTGAGCCTAATACGAATTTTGTTAGGCGTTAATATAATATTAAGATTGAATAGCATTGGGTGCCATTTTATTTATATACCTTTTAGCATTTATTTAAGCTGCTATCTTTGCCCATAAACGGTATTGGGGAAAACTCAATTTCTTGAATTGGAGCGGGTAACCAAATAGTTTAGCAGCGCCTTGTTGTATGTTGGAGCCAGTACGCATCCATAGACAAAGTGCTTAGTTTTACCCTGTCTCTTATACACATCTCCGAGCCCACGAGACTCC
>OLHJ01000447.1_pt1 | contig 13284 bp, 6 predicted proteins | sample 1609491 | NCBI WGS metagenome assembly OLHJ01 (sample SAMN05416861, study PRJEB24817) | seawater metagenome | isolation source: Sea water | place: Canada:Atlantic | collected 2013-11
TATTAAAAACAGGAAGAGGCAATACAACTAAATCGAAAAACCCAATAGTAACACAACCATCTGTATTTACTACCCTAACATAAATAATTTGAGGGTTGGAAAGATTGGTGTAATTTGTAGCAGGATCAATAAAAGGTGTCCCAGCAGTAGCTGCAGCAGGAGTTTCATGATAAGTAATTATTAGTCCGGTAGGAGGGTCAGCTATTTCTAAATCCCAAAGAGTAAGATCAAAAACCGTAAATCCATCGGCGATATCATCATCACAGAGTTCATAGTTAATAAGAGCCTCCGCTAAAATAACAATCAAATCTAATTCGGTAATATCATAACATCCTGTTATGCTATTTTCGATTCGTGCAAATACCGTTTGTGGACTGGACGTGTTTGTATATGGAGAAACTAAAGCAGTTAATGGGTCTCCAATATCTGCAAGGGCAAATGTAAGATAGTAATTTACAAAAACTCCAGTTTGTCCTCCAATGATATCAGCATCCGCTTCAGTCAAGTCAAATTCAGCAAAACCGTCAGTATCTGTATCACATTCTTTTAAGGAAATTGGTGGGTTTGCGAAAGGTGTATCTAGTACTATTAAATCAAATGAATCAATTACAAAGCAACCCGTAGCCACAATTTGAATGCGAGTCCATATTGTTTGAGGATTAACGGTATTGTTAAAAAGTAATGGCAATGCTGGAGTCCCTGCTTGAGCATCTGCAAGGTTTTCAAAATAAGAAACTACCAATAATGGATCATCTGCCGTCATGGCTGTGGTAATTGTACTTAAATCAAATTGTGTGCTTTCATCCAAAACGCCATCATAATCACAAAGCTCGTAATCAACTGGTGCAGTAAATATAGGAAGTGGGTTTACAATCAAATCAAATTGTCCAACTGCAACACAACCGTCGGTATTTTCTAAACGAACATAAATAGTTTGTGGGTTAGAGGTGTTGCTATAAGCTGTATCGGGTGTAATGGGTGATGTGCCAGTATTGGCATCTGTAAGGTCTTCATAATAAGTAATATCGAGTCCTGTTGGGTCGGGGGTTACTTGTACATTCCAAGTAGTTAAATCAAATACTACTATTTCATCGGCATCATCGTCACAAACAATGAAGTCTGGTATAGGATCCGTTAATACAGGAGTTTCATAAACAATAAGTTCCAACTCAACAATATCGTAACATCTTGTTGCTATAATTTCAAGCCGTGCAAACACAATTTGAGGATTGGTAATATTTGTATAAGGTGAAACCAATGCCAATACACCAGAACCAACTTCAGCATCCACAAAGGTTTCATAATATTCTACTACTACGCCTGTAGCTCCATTTATAATTTCTGTATCCGCATCGGTAAGGGTAAAGTCTGCAAAGCCATCATTATTGTCATCACAAATAGTTAAAGGATTAGGAATACCAGGCACTGGTAATGGAAGATATTCTAACAATATTTCATCTGAGGCTATACAACCAGCATCCGTTAAAATTTCCAAACGGTACAAGCCAGGAACTAATGTATCTATGGTAGAATCTGTTTCACCAGGTAGAATTTCAAAAGTTGATGTTCCAATTACAAAAATAAACCATTGATACGTAGCGCCTGATATTGGAGGCACTCCTAGGGTGGTGGTAGTGCCATCACAAGGTGCAGTCCCATTGGCAATGGATAAATCTTCACCTAAATCTAAAGTTATCGTCGATATGTCAATAATTTGTTCAAATTCATTATTATCCTCGTTAGTTTCACTCACTGTACCTGTGCCTGTTCCGTCATCATCTACTACAGCCCTAAGGGTAAAAATAGGAGGAAGACTTCCAACAGGAATGGTTAAAAGAATAGAACCACTCTCAGAGCCATCAATAGGGATTATGTTTACAGTTTGCGATTGACCTATTAAAATTCCGTCCGCATAGAAAGCTATAGGAACTCCAGCGGGAAGTTGATCTGTACTATTTATATTGAAGACCGTATAATTGACTTGAAGATCATCATTATCACAAATAATAACAACCTCTTCAAAGCTAATTGTTGCATCAGGAAGTTCAGAATTAACAGAAGTAATTAAATTGTTGACCATTACAAAATCTTGGCCAGAAGTTAAATTAATCGTTATACTGGTATCTCCAGGAAGTACCACATCTTCGATATCGTAATAATCCAGATCCATATTGAATAAATCTGAAGTTCCTGTATAACTATTGGTTCCATTAAAAGCGTTATTCCCCGGGTTTAAAGGAGGGTTATCGATAAGTACTCCATTAATAAGTAAGGTTTCATTTACAGCAAGTCCAGCATCACCTTCCCATGCTAAAAACCCAATTTTTGCAAGGTCTTCAGTTGCAATATCAATATTATCAAGTATAATTTCTAATTGTGGATTTGCAGCTGCAACAAACTCTAATCCATCAAAAAGGCTAATTTGATTTAAAGTTAAAGTGGGGTCTTCATATATAACAATAATAGACCAACCGCCAAAATTGGTGCCTCCATTACAATAAGGTGGAATAACTGCTTGAAGATCTAAATCAGATAAGGTATATAACCCATCCCCATTTATGCCGACTAAAAATGAAACATCCGCATAAGCTGCAAAAAAGTCTAGCCCATTAAAATTTAATGCAAAAGTCCTTTGTGCGGCTATAGCTCCCCCATTTAAGGAAACGTTAAAATCTCCTGGACCAGAGCCTGCCCAATATAAATGAGCAGAAACTAGAGTTTGACCAGGGTTAAGTGATAAAGACGCACTACTTTGCGTTAGTATATCACAGGTGCCTCCACCTCCGTTTTCTTCTAAGTTTAAGGTGTTACCAAATGCAGTAAAGTCGAATCTTCCGTTAAATTGTTGAAACAAATCAACTTGTTGAGCTAATAAAAATGTAGGCAACAACAGAAGCAAGTAGAATAGAATTTTTCTCACGTTATAAAGGAATAAGGGTGGCTATTTTTTTTTCTAAAGTTACTGTTTTTTTTATACATATAAATTTATGTTAATATTCCTGTGTTTTTGCATTCCTTCATTACAAAAAATAAGGTGTAATTTTGATTAATAACCTGTTATTTTTATAGTATCGATATGGTATCGTGTGGTAGCATTTGGATCTGAACCTTCGTATAAAAATGCAATATTTATAGTACCTTCTATACAGGAAATATTTATTGGTCCAACTGTTTCAAAATCTCCAAAACCTTCTAATGGGCCTACAGGAATTGCAACATCTAATAATTCCCAAGTTGCTGTAGCTAGGTCTCCAGTAAAGTTGGAGGAAAATAAAACATTTAATATGGTGCCATTATCGTAACTAGATTGAATATCTATTAATAACTCTTCATTTGTAGTGTTTCCCATATTAATAGTTGGTGTAATTAACCAAACCTCAATGTCCTCTTCTCCTGAACTATATCCAGTAATTTGGGCATAATTACTATTACTAAAACTCCCAATTTCCCAAAGAGTTTCTCCTTCATTTATATTTGTATTTGTCCAACCTGCTTCTACAAATTCTTCCATAGTGTTAAAAGACTCAAATTTTTCATTGTAAAAAACATCTCCCCCGCCACTTTCTGTAGTACAGATAAAGAACTCAGGATCGCAGCGATCTTCGTTATCAAAATAAATAGTTTCTGGTGTATTTAGGACGATATTGAAATTTTCATTATAATAGTCTCGAGTTAATATTCCATGAATAGTTCCTCTTCCTTGTGGTAATAGTATCGCTTTAAAATCTGAAAAAGTACTAGTGCTTAAAATTGTACTTGATTTTGTGTTACAACTTTCTAAGGTTCGTTCTCCATCAAATTCATCATCTGGCTCTCCTGCAAAAGTTCTTCGATATATTCCTGTAGCTTCATTTCGATTAAACTGAGCGTCATTTAATTGTATGAATAAATTAGTTTTATCTATCTCAAATTCTGAAATAATCATTTCTAAGGGTATAATTTCAGCAATTATAACATCCCTAATAACCGTTTCTGGCATTAAAGATTCTGAAATTTTATTGATGACAGAACCAGATTCAAATGCTCCTAAGGTTAGTATTCCATCATTTGAAAACCCAACAGTTAATCCATCTAGCTTTACAAATACTTTTCTACCAAATTCAAAACTTGTAAAAAGTGGATTTACATCAATTAACAATCGCACTCCTCTTATTGGGTTTTCGGGCAAATCTTGTATGATTAATTCTTCAAAAAAGTTTCCTGCCTCATCATTTGATATTACAAATCCTGAAATATATAAGTCACTTTCATTAAAACTTAAAAACTCATTTGGATCTCCATTTTGCTCTTGAAGTAATAAATTTAGTAATGAATCGATAGTAATTATTGTTCCTTCAATTTCTGGTGCAATTGGATCTGTGTTAGGCACATCATATTCATCATCCTTCACACAGGAAAAAATTATTACCAAAGTGAAGAGTAAGGCGATGAATCTATTTATTTTAAAATTTTTCATATTCCTATTATTTTATTAAAATCTCAAGTATACATTTACATAATAAGTGGTTCCATTTCCATAAAAATATCGAGGTGCAAAAACAGATCCATAGGTTCTTGACTTGTCTTCTTTAAGGTCTCGATAATTAGTTTTTCTACCTTGTTCAAAACCACCAGATTTATATTCTTGGTCTAAGACATTATTAATAGTTGCAAAAAATCCTACATAATACTTTTTCACCCTCCATGACTTTCCTCCAACGATATTCACTAAAAAATAATCATTAAATTTTTCTTGTTTTAATAATTCTCTAGCGACTTCTTCATCATAATCATTGAATGGTTGCCCATCATAATCCAAATTAAAGTTATCTGATCTTGCTAGATTATTTACATCTAAATATGCATTTGCATAATAGTTTGTAGTAAGGCCTACCCACCAAAATTTGGGATCCCGATAATCAAATCCTAATTGATAGGCTTGCTCCGGACCTCCAGCAAGATGATAATTTTTTAGTTTTGTTGTTCCGTCACCAAAAGATAGGGGTTCGTCAAAATCGTCGCTGGTTATATATAAGTTTGGATTGTTATTATAAATGTATTGCCCTAAAGATGCAACACCTTTTAATTTTAAAGTTGGTGTTATTTGTGCTTCAACTCCTAATTCAACTCCAATATTCTGCTTTTCTACATTAGTTAATACTTCTTGAATAAAAGCGTCTTGTTCAATTCCAATCCCTGAAATGTTTTCTGTATAATAAAAACCTAAATCGTTTCCCTCTTTAAAGTTTAAATAAAATCCTGTAAGTCTTCCTCTAATAATTGGGGATCTATAAATATAACTTATATCAACACTTTGTATTTTTTCGCTTCCTAGTCCAATTATAACATCATTTGTTATTCTTGCGTTAGAAAAAGAATTTCTTATAGTTGGTGCTTTGGTGATATAAGCAAAATTTGCATTTACTAAATGCCTACCAGTAAATTTATAAATCAAGCCTCCTTTTATACCAAAGTCTGTAAAACTAAGTTTCTCGCTTTTTCCAAAAGAACGATCTCCTGGAAAATTCCCATTTTCATACAATCCATTTCTTTGATAGTTTGTATTGGAAACCAATACACCTAAAAAGAAATCTATTTTGTTATATTTAAATTGAGATTGTAAAAAACCCGATATACTATTGGCACTAATCTCATAGTTATATTTATAACGCTCTCCTTCAGTTACAATTCTGTTACGGTTTCTTAGGTCACTTTGCGCAACATCCCCCAATATTGTATTATTACCCTCATCTTCAGCAAAAAAATCTACATCTAAAAAGCCTGTACCCCCTAATAAATCTTTCAACATCGCAAAATAATCTTCTTTTTGACTTCGATAGTTTAGAGACCCATTTAATAATATGCTTTCAGAAATACGGGTGTCAAAAACAGTATTAATGGTAAATTGAGTAACATCAATCCTATCTTCTTGAATCGCATAAATTGAATTCCCTCCTGTAGCGGTAGAAATTGAATTTCCTCTATAAAGTTGCTCCCAATCTAATTGACCATCTGTAACAAATTCTTTCTGTGCTAAAAATGCCAATTGAAAGTCTCCTGGACTTGGATTTTCATCTTGTAAAAAATAGCTAGGCAGTCGTTGGTAATAATTTGGCGCAGGATTTCTTGCTCCACCAATATATGTTTCTTGCCCTTCTATAATTACTAAACGTGTCCCTCCATAATCAACTCTTGTGTTTCCAATACTTCCCGTTTGATAAGCAATATTAGAATTTAAACTTGTAGTTTCATTTATTTTCCAATAGTGATTTAACATAAACACGGGTTCTTTTATATTTCGAACACGACTGTTTCGTTCATCTCCATTTTGATAACCCCAATTTGGGTTATATTGAATCCCTTTTAAATCTTTTACTTCTTGAGTAATAGCAGTAGAACGCCCTCTTCTATTTGGAGTATAAAAAGCAGTGAAATTGAGACTGTGATTACTGTTTATTACTTTCTCTATGGAAGCAAAAAAGGAATTAGCATCGTATAAAGTACCATCTATATATCCTTCTTTTCCAAAACGTCTGGAAGCTAAAAAAGAATAAGCCCAACCTTTTTTAGAAATCCCACTGTGATAAGAAGCCATTATACGTCCTTTATAACTTCGGTTTGCAGCTGCAAAAGAAACACGTCCACTCTTTCTAAATTTTGAAGCTCGCATAACCATATTAGTAGTTCCTGCAAGACCACCAAAAGTATAATCGTTAGCTTTTAAGCCCATCGTAAATTCTCGATTTCGTTGCACATCATTTAATCCTCCCCAATCTCCCCATTGAGGTCGACCATTAAACTGTTTGTTCATTTCAATACCATTGATAAGCACTTTACCATATGCATTGTCTAAACCTCTGGGTCTAAAAAAAGTGGCGCTAAAATCGTATGCTGTAGCATTTAAAAAAATATCCTTGGATGCTTGTAATAAACCAGATACATTTGTTGCCGCTCCACCTAAATCACCATCTAATTCACTATCCGAAAGATTGATTACACTAATTTGAGATTCTAATTCCGTAAAATCTATATCTAATAGAATAGGATCCAGATTAATTGTTTTTCCATTTTGAATGGTAATAAGAATACTTTGACTAATGTAATTAACCTTACTTATTACCAATACTTGTTCCCCCTGTGGAAAGTTAATGCTAGAAATCTCAAACAAGCCCATATCATCTGTTTCTGTTTCAAAATCTGAAGATAAAATGTGTATTTGTACCTTTGAAACAATTTCACTAGAATGGGTATCTACCACCCTTCCTTTTATGATAGCCTCTTGAGCTTTAAGATTGGTGGTAATTACAGATACAACAAATAATGTGAAAATGATTTTCCTCATTTTGTATGATACTTTTACTAAGTTTTATATGTTGCTTATAAAAAGGGAAGAGTGTTAAAGTTAAACAATAAATTTGAAATAACTACTTTTGAAATACAATTTAATTAAAAATAATAATATTTACACACATGATTATGAGGTATTTAAATTGTTTTTTAGCCCTATTAATATTTTCAATAACAGTTAGTTTTGGACAGAATTCAAAAACATATAAAATAAATACGATAGCTTTTTATAATGTAGAGAACCTGTTTGATTTTGAAGACGACCCATTAACTTTTGACGATGATAGAACTCCAAATGGCAAAGATCATTGGACTGAAGAAATTTATAATGCCAAGCTAAAAAATACGGCTAAAGTGATTTCAGAAATTGGTAAGGAAGTAACAGAAACTACTCCAGCAATTATCGGCTTATGTGAAATTGAAAACCGTCGGGTTTTAGAAGATTTAGTTAATCAAGAATCTTTATTAAATAAAGATTATGGAATTATCCATTTTGATTCTCCTGATAGAAGAGGTATTGATGTGGCTCTATTATATAGAAAAACCCTTTTTACTCCAACACAATATAAAGCTCACGAACTTATTATTTATGATAATGATGATTCATCCAAAAGAGTATTTACTAGAGATCAATTAGTGGTAAGTGGAATGTTTGATGGAGAGAAAATTCATTTTATAGTAAATCATTGGCCATCTAGAAGAGGCGGTGAAGAACGGAGTCGTCACAAAAGAATTATGGCAGCTAAACTGAATAGACAAATTATCGATTCTTTATTTAGTGAAAATCCTTATGCTAAAATTATTACTATGGGAGATTTTAACGATGACCCTTCAAATTCAAGTATAAAAGAATTCCTTGAGGCAAAAAGAAAAAAAGAAGATTTAAAATTAAAAGAACTTTATAATCCTATGGAAGAATTATCTAGAAAAGGATTGGGAACTTTGGCATATAGAGATCAATGGAATTTGTTTGACCAAATGATTATTTCTACTGAATTAGTTAAAAAAGATTATACCAGCTATCGGTTTTATAAAGCGGAAATCTTTAACAAGGAATATCTTATTAATTCTAAGGGACAATACAAAGGCTATCCATATAGAAGCTTCGTAGGAGGAGGATATACTGGAGGTTACAGTGACCATTTTCCTGTTTATCTATATTTAATTAAAGAAAAGAAATAATTCTTACCTCCATAAAAAAAGCCTCCAACTAGAATTAGTTGGAGGCTTTTTTTAATTTTATTATTCTACTAATTGAACCAGTTTCCCCAAGGAATCCTGCTTAAAATTAATAGTAAGGCTATGGTATAAAAAATAGAAAGTGTTTTAAACTTCGCATTAGCTTCTTCTTTCTTTTTATGTTTAGAATATCCAATGGTAATTAAAACCACGGCAATAATCATTATTAAAGGATGCTCTACGCTAGAAAAACGAAGTGCTGCATCTTTCATCACAGCTCCCATACCGCCAGATTTAATTGCTCCCATAGCATTGGGAGAATAAACATACAATAAGAGTCCAATAATTATTTGAATGTGGGTTACAATTAATGCAAAAAGAGAAATTCGAAGATCTTTATGCTTAAAATCTGATTTTGAAAACAATCCTTTTAAAGCATTTAAGGTTGCTAAAACAATAATAAGTAGGGTTAAATAAGCCCAATAAGAGTGAATAAATTGTAATGTGCTATACATGATTTAGTGTTTAAGTGTTTTCAAAGATAATATAATTAATAAAAAAAAGTGCCTTGATTACTCAAGGCACTTTTAATATATGGATTTAATAAATAGTCTTAGAAGTTATATCTTAAACTAGCATTAAATGTTGTTCCATTTTCAGCAAAGTAACCAAAACGATCAGTATTAGAAAGTCCAATGTAATCAAATACATTATAAACATTTCCTCTTAATGTTAATGGGTTACTACCTAAATCAAATACATACGTTAATCCTAAATCTGTAATAGAGTAAGGCTTTAATTTAGAAGACTGATATTCTCCAGCAGAAACACTTTCATCTGTAAACTCATAATGGTTTGCTCTGTAGTTGATGCTACCATCAATACTCAAACCTTTCATAAGTTTAGCTCTTGCTCCAAGACCTGTAGTAAATTGAGGTGCAGAAGAAACTTTTACTCCATCTCTATTTACACCAGATTCACTAGAAATTAATTCTTGAGTATCTGCATTATAAGTTTCGAAATCTGATTCTCCTTTATATACATAACTTCCTGCAGAAACATAAGCATTTAAATTCAACCAAGTAGAAGCTCTCCAATTTAAATCTAATTCACCACCTGTATGGTATTGACGAATTCCTCTTTGAAGAATAGTAACATCAATTTCATCACCAGAATCTGGATCTATTTGAGTACCTGTGTTAGCATCAGTTCTATTTGCCCAATCTGTTACATAAGCATTAAAGTTAAGTCTAAGATCGCCAGCAACAACGTGGTAACCACCTTCTACACTTCTAATAATCTCATTTTCTACTTCTGGACTAATAACTCCAATATTGTCATCTGGTCTAAATACATTATCTAAAAATGGTTGTCTTGAATAATATCCTGCATTAATGAAGATTTTATGATCACCTACTGATCCATCCCCTAAAGAATAACCTAATCCACCTTTAATATTATAACCATCTTTGGTTACTTTTTCAGAAGAAGCAGTTATTTGATTTCCATTTTCATCTTCTTGAAATCTGTCTTCTCTTTGGTAAGTTTGAGAAGAATAAGATCCTTGTAAGAAAGTAGAGAATTTTGCAACAGTATATTCAATTTGTCCAAACCCACCAATATAATTGATGTCTTCAGAGAAGTCATAGTTAATTCTATCTCCTTCATCAGCAAAATCAAAAACAGAAGCCCATGGATCTGCATCGTAAGAGTTAGTTACTACAGCATCATCTGGTCTATCGTTAGACCATCCAGTTAAGCCATAAAAATCAGCTACTTGTCTAAAGTGATCTCCGGTATACATTCTACCATCTACCCCAACATTTACAGAAAGGTTCTCGTTGATATCATGGTTAAAGTTAGAAATTATTCCATACCATGAGTGATTATTTACAGAAGCTCTTCTAATATAACCAGCTCCTAAATCATTACCATAGTCACCACCAACACCAATTGCGGTATTTTGAGCTTCTGTAGCAATATAATCTATTTGTCCACCTAATCCATTTTCATAATCTCCTGTTCTAATACGACCATTACCTCTTGGTCCTGTTCCACCACCACGTCCCCAAGAAGCATATGCTACTGTAGAAAGTTCTGTTTTGTCTGAAATATTAAAATCCCAGTTAAGGTTCATTACCGGTTTATGGTAATAGTTTTGTCTTTCTGACTCAATATCAGAATATTCATTACCATCTACTTTAGAATACCCCCAGTGTTGGTTGTATTTAGGATCTAAATCAATAGTTTCTCTAGACTGAGACCATTTTTGTCCGTGTAATTGTGGTGCACCAGTTAATAAGAAATTAAAAGAGTGCTTGTCACTTGGCTTGTAACCTACAGCAAAGAAATAGTTTGATCCTTGACCATAAGTACCTTTAGACCATTTTCTATGTGCTGACCAGTAGTCTAATAATACAGAAAAAGCCCATCCTTTTTCACTTAAACCAGTGTTATATGCAACGGTACCTTTAATATAATCATCGTTACCACCTAAAACACGTGCATAACCACCTTCTTTTTTATCTGCAGCTTTCATTATAATATTGGTAGTACCTCCTACAGAAGATATTGCTAATTTAGAAGCTCCAAGACCCCTTTGTACTTCAATACCATTTGCGATATCTGCTATACCAGACCAGTTAGACCAATATACACGTCCATCTTCCATACCATTTACTGGTTGTCCATTTAATAATACTCCAATATTTCTCTGGTCGAAACCTCTTAAGAATAATTGAGAATCACCAAATCCAGATTGTCCAGAAACGTATGCAGAAGGAGTACCTTTTAAAGCCTCTGTAATCTCAACATTTCCAACAACTTTTTCTTGAATATCACGAGCTGAAATTGTAGATACAGCTACTGGTGTATTTCTACCAGATGCAAGATCAATTACTCCTGTTCCAATTACTACAACTTCTGCCAATGCGTTAGCATCTTCTTCCATTGCAATAGAACCTATATCTGCAGTTCCATTTGTTAGTGTATAAGAAACACTTTTTGTTACATATCCTAAATAAGATACTGATACTGTTCCACTAGTTCCTTCAACAGTAAGTGAAAAGTTTCCGTCAAAATCTGAAATAGCACCATTATCAGTGCCGTCTTCGATAACATTTGCTCCATTAAGAGCACCACCTAGGCCGCTATCGGTAATAGTTCCAGTTATAGTTCCTTGTGCAAATGAAAGAGCACTAACAAACAAAAAGGAAACCACTAAATAAAAAGTAATTTTTTTCATCATAAATAATTGTTTTTAAGGTTGGAGCAAATTTACATATTCAATTTGTTTTTTAACATTAATTTAATATTAAATAATCCTATATTAAATCGTGTAAAAATGCTTGTCTACAAGTATCGTAAAATTCTGACAATAAGTCTATTGGTCTCTTAATTTTTTATTAACAGACTTATAAACTAAAAAAAACTAGTATTCAATGTTATCCAATTGTAGTTTTAAAGGGCTAATATGAGTGAAATAATCCCCTTGATATTTTTTATGTAATGGCTCAGAAAGTGGTAAATCTTGCCTAAAAGGGTCTACCTGTTTGCCGTTCTTCCAAAAGCGGTAACAAACATGAGGGCCTCCTGTATTTCCTGTCATACCTACCCAACCAATCACATCTCCCTGTCTTACATGTTCTCCTACTTTAACGTTACGGTTTTTCATGTGAAGGTATTGTGTGTCATAAGTGCTATTATGGCGGATTTTTACATATTTCCCATTACCTCCTCTTCGTTCAGATTTAGTGACAACTCCATCTGCGGTAGCCATTATTGGAGTGCCAATTGGAGCCGCAAAATCAGTCCCTTTATGAGGACGAACTCTATTACCATAGAATTTTATTCTTCTTTTTAAATTATAACGTGAAGAAATTCTGCTAAACTTTACTGGGGCTTTTAAAAAGGCTCTTCGCAAATTATTAGCTTCTTCATCGTAATAATCTGTGATACCCATTATGGAGTCTCCAATATAACTAAAAGCATAGATTGGTTTTCCTCGATGCTCAAATATGGCAGCTTTTATTTCATCTAAACCAGCTGGGATAGTGTCATTGATAAACTTTTCGGTATAAACCACCTTAAAACGATCTCCAGGTTGCAATCTAAAAAAGTCGATAGTCCAGGCATATATTGTTGCTAATTGATCTGTCATATATGGACTTAAATGTTGTTCATCCATGGTTTGAGAAAGAGAACTTGAAATTATCCCAGAAGCGGACTTTGTAACTAATGTTATAGGTTTTTGATCGTTATAAGAAGTAATACAGTCTCTAAGATCTATTACCGCAAAATCGATTTTATTTTTTTCATAAATAAAAACCTGTGTCTTATTAAGTGTGTCCTTTGAATTTAATAAAACAAATGGGTTTCCAACTTTTACTCTACGAACATCGAAGCTATCTTTAATTTTAGAGACTACTTCATAAATTTCATTTTGTGGAACATGATTTGCATCTAAAATAGCACCAAAGGTATCTCCAGAACGAATGGTGTCTCTTATAACATTAAATTCGTTGAAGTCGTAACCATACTCAAATTGAGCCTTTACAATTTCTTTTACAGCAATTGTTTTATCTTTTTTTACTTCCTTAGAGCAAGAAAATAAAATTAAAAAAGCGGGGATAATAAAAATTATTTTTTTCAATGTAGGCTTACAAATAAATTAGTTTATACGTTTTCTCCCCAATTTTTCAATTCTTGTTCTGACCAAAGATCTGGGAAAAATATTCTTCTTTGGTATTTTGGGTGCATATATTTTTTCCAATCGCTACC
>OLHJ01000448.1_pt1 | contig 13284 bp, 14 predicted proteins | sample 1609491 | NCBI WGS metagenome assembly OLHJ01 (sample SAMN05416861, study PRJEB24817) | seawater metagenome | isolation source: Sea water | place: Canada:Atlantic | collected 2013-11
AGATGCTCAGGAGTCTCGTGGGCTCGGAGATGTGTATAAGAGACAGAAATAGTACTGACTAGTTTAACAAATCTATAGAAATATGCTATGCCACAATATAAGTGGGGGGGCTGCGGGAGGGGAAAAAAGCGCTTTTCTATCTAAAATGCTTAGAAACAAGCTGCGAAAATATCGATAGTAAATAGAGCATTAGGAGCGCGCCAATCGTATCGCCTACAAGCATAAATAAGATTAGACCCGAAGACTCTGAGAGATCTGGTGATAGCGAAAAAATGAACGAATTTGTCAGGGAGCTTACTAGCGCGGTTAGTGATGCGAGAACAATAACTGTCCGCAAGGTTAGTCCAGACATATCGGCGGTAAGCTCAGATCGGTAGATAGGCATTAGTCGCATAAAGGCGAGCACAACCCATGCAACTAAACCGTTAGAGAGTATCGTTAATACCAAAGAAACGTTGAGGGTCTCGATTATGGGTATGGTAAGCGCGGAGCCCAGCATAAGCCCAACGGCGCCAGGGATTCCAAAAAGGAGCACAGCAACTGGTCGCAAGACAGCGGGCAGAAAGATTAGGCTCACGAGTGGCGCGACTTCGGCTGCATTGAAGAAAAAATCATTCAAATGAAAAAGTGCAGTCCAGACAAGCGCGACAATCATCGAATAGCCTGAGTTCAAAAGTATACGTTGTGGCATTACCAAGTTAATGAGGGTAAAAGTTCCGTTTCTACCTTTGTCTCCGTGTGATTTTATAATTATGTCAATCAATAGCCTAAGCAATCTGTAAAAACTACTAGTGTTAAGCCTTAGTACTTGATTAAGACGTAAAGCTTAAGGCTTAGCGCTAAACGAGAACAAGATAAGGTAGAATGCCGCATAAAGTGGCTACGGTATTTTCCATGCACTCCATGCAATCAAAGCTCCCTCAAGTCGGCACAACTATCTTCACGGTAATGTCCAAAATGGCCGCCGAGCACGGCGCTATCAACCTCTCGCAGGGGTTCCCCGACTTCGATTGCCCAGACAGGCTGCGCGAGCTGGTTAGCGAGCATCTCAATGGGCGCAAGAACCAGTATCCGCCTATGGCGGGCATTTTGCCTCTTAGGGAGGAAATCGCGGCTAAGGTTCACGCCCTCTATGGCGCGCAGGTCTGTCCCGAGAACGAGGTAACGGTGACCTCTGGCGCCACCGAGGCACTTTTTGACGTGATTCAGGCGACAGTCGGTGTAGGCGACGAGGTAATCCTTTTCGACCCAGCCTACGACTGCTACGACCCTGCGATTCGGCTCGCTGGCGCCACGCCGGTGCGTTTGCCGCTATCCTTGCCCGATTACAGCATCGACTTCGAGGCGCTTGCCCGCGCCATCACCCCGCGTACGCGCATGGTTATGATCAACTCGCCCCACAACCCCTGTGGCTCTGTGCTGAGCGCAGAGGATCTAGATAAACTTGCCGAGACGATAAGGGGCCACGCGATTGTGGTGCTCTCGGACGAGGTCTATGAGCACATGGTGTTCGATGAGCAGTCGCACGCAAGCGTGCTAGGCCACGATGAGCTGCGCGAGAAGAGTTTTGCGGTGTTCTCATTCGGTAAAACCTACCATGCGACCGGCTGGAAACTTGCGTACTGTGTCGCGCCGCCGAGTTTCACTGCAGAGTTTCGCAAGGTGCATCAGTTCGTCACGTTCACCAGCGTGAGCTTTTTGCAGTACGCGCTAGCCGACTATATGAATGAGTGTCCGCAGCACGCGACAGAGCTTGCAAGCTTTTACCAGGCGAAGCGCGACCGTTTCTGCGAACTGCTCGCGCCGTCACGCTTTCGCTTTATGCCCTCGGCGGGCACGTATTTTCAGCTCGCCGACTACAGTGCAATAAGCGACGAAGACGACATGACCTTCGTGACACGACTCACCCGCGAGCATGGCGTCGCCGCGATTCCGCTGTCGCCTTTTTACGGTGTGTCTACTCATCTCTCTGATGACCCCTCTCAAACGACGAAGCCCGAATCGCGCATCATTCGCTTCTGTTTCTGCAAAGAAGACGCAACGCTCGAAAGCGCCGCGAAGATTCTATGTGCCCTATAGCCGACACCCTAGCTCGCTCGGGTATTAACGCCGAAACCGATTTCGACGCGCTCGCCGCCGAGATAAAAACATGGGGGGCCGCGCTTGGGTTTCAAGAAGTGGCGATTACCGACGTCGACCTAAGCGCCTACGAAGGCCATTTGGAGGAGTGGATTGCGCGTAATTTTCACGGCGAAATGGGCTATATGGCCAACAACCATGACCTGCGCGTGCACCCAGAGCTGCTTCACCCCGGTACCATTCGAGTAATCTGTGTACGCATGGATTACGCCAAACAGGTGGACAATTCCCTCGCACCGCTCGACGACAGTGATACTGCGTATATTGCCCGTTACGCGCGCGGCCGTGATTACCACAAGGTGCTGCGAAAGCGCCTGCAGAAGCTAGCCGACCAGATTCAGGCGAAGGCAGGGCCGATCGGCTACCGCGCGTTTGTCGATAGTGCGCCGGTGCTAGAGCGTGCGCTGTCCGAGAAATCGGGGTTAGGGTGGATCGGCAAAAACACGATGCTGATTAACAAGAACGCCGGCTCGTGGTTTTTTCTCGGCGAGCTATTCACCGATCTACCGCTGCCCATCGACACGGCCGACCAGCCGCACTGCGGCACCTGCCACGCCTGTCTCGATGTATGCCCAACCAACGCATTCGTCGCGCCTAATCAGCTCGACGCACGCAAATGCATTTCGTATCTCACTATCGAGCTGCGCACATCTATACCCGAAGAGTATAGAGCGGCGATGGGCAATCGGGTATTCGGCTGCGATGACTGCCAGCTGGTGTGTCCATGGAATAAGTTCACCGAGGTGTCGCCTGAGCAAGACTTCTCGCCGCGCAACAGACTCGACGCCGAATCGCTTATAGCGCTATTTGCTTGGACCGAGGACGAGTTTTTGGCCAACACCGAAGGCTCGCCAATTCGGCGTATTGGCTACGAGTGCTGGCTGCGGAATATCGCGGTGGGCCTGGGTAATGCCTCGTCGAGCGAGGAGACAATTGCAGCGCTGACCGCGCGTGCCGAGCACCCGTCGGCGCTCGTGCGCGAGCATGTGGAGTGGGCGTTAAATAGGCATCACTTAACTACCACTTAACTGACGATAAAGTGCTCGCGGTAATACCGCAGCTCTTCAATCGATTCGCGAATATCGTCCAGCGCCTGATGCGTCGCTTTCTTACTTAGCCCACCCATAATTTCGGGCTTCCAGCGATTGGCTAGCTCTTTTAGCGTGCTTACGTCGAGGTTGCGGTAATGAAAAAACGCTTCGAGTTCGGGCATGTAATTTGCCATAAAGCGACGGTCCTGACAGATGCTATTGCCACACAGAGGCGAGGCCTTGGGCTCGGAATACTCGGCTAAGAAAGCAAGGGTTTGGCGCACAGCTTCGGCCTCATCTATCTTGCTCGCCTTTACACGCGCAATCAGCCCCGAGCGACCGTGGTGGGTCTGGTTCCATTCGTCCATGGCGTCGAGTGCTGCGTCGCTTTGCTTAATCGCGAGCACTGGGCCTTCGGCGATAAGGTTGAGGTTTTCGTCGGTGACGATCGTCGCAATCTCGATGATGCGATCGCTCGCGGGCAACAGCCCTGTCATCTCGAGGTCAATCCAGACTAAATTCTTCGCTTTGTTCATTATTTCACCTTTATCAAGCGTGTAAGTGTAACAAAGCCTTAGTGAGGGGAATATGCAATAATCCTGCGCATTCTCTGCATCGCACGCAATAACCTCGAGAACCCCACTTGACCAAACGACGACTCAGTAAGCAGCAGCTCGGCCGCATCGCCAGAAACCAGGGGCGCGAGTTGGGTAATGCAGCACAAGACTCGCCCGAGATAGCAGATGCGCGGGTGAATGGCGTGGTGATCAGCCACTTCGGCAAGCAACTCGACATCGAGCCTCTAGACGGCAGCGACATTGTGCGCTGCCATCAGCGCGCCAACCTGCCGGCGCTCGTTACCGGCGATCGGGTGGTGTGGGAAGCGGGTGACGACGGCGTCGGCGTCGTTTTAGCGCTTGGCGAGCGTCGCAGCGTGTTTGCGCGGCCGGTATTCGGCGGCGTGGTGAAGCCTATGGCAGCCAACATCGATGTCGTGCTTGTGGTGCTCGCGCCCACGCCGATGCCACTGGCAAGTCTCATCGATCGCTATCTTGTTGCCATCGAAACCCTTGGCCTGCAGCCCATGCTGATACTCAATAAAAGCGACCTTAAAAGCCAGTGCGAAGACCCCGACCGGCTGGAGGCTATGCTCGAAATCTACCGTGGCTTGGACTATCCCGTGCTCGAGGTGTCTGCAACGACAGGCGAAGGACTCGATACCCTCGCTGAGTCATTGCAAGGCGTTACCACTGTGCTCGTCGGACAGTCCGGCGTGGGTAAGTCTTCACTCGTAAATGGGCTTGGCGTCGACGAGGCGCTTGCGGCAGTGGGTGGCCTCTCGACTGTGCACGACAAAGGCATGCACACGACGACCACGTCGCGGCTGTTCCATCTCGCCGGCTTCGACCTTATCGACTCCCCCGGCATCCGCGAGTTTGGGCTAGGCCATATAAGCCCCCAGCAGGTCTTCGATGGCTTTGTTGAGCTACGCGCGCTCGCGGGCCAGTGCAAATTTCGTGACTGCGCGCATCAGGGCGAACCCGACTGTGCACTGCAGGCGGCAGTCGAGGCGGGGGACATCCATGAAGATCGCCTCTACAGTTACTTTCAGATACTCGACTCGCTTTAGCCCTTATCTTTGTCAGTTGAACTATAATGCCACATGCCTAGTTTATTCGTTGCACTTCAGAAAATAGTCCCCCAGCATCTGCTTTCGCGGATCGTGGGCAGGGTTGCCGAAAGCCGCCGCTTCAAAAAACCTTTTATCAACTGGTTTGCCGCGCGCTATGACGTCGACATGAGCGAGGCGCAGGAGCAAGATCTCCTCGCTTACGACAATTTCAATGCGTTTTTTACGCGCGCACTCAAGCCTAATGCGAGACCACTCGCCGACGGTATCGGTGACGCGCTGGCGATTCTTTGCCCTGCCGATGGCGCGATAAGTCAGCTTGGCGACCTTACCGAAAAAGGGCTGCTGCAAGCGAAGGGACGTCACTACACGGTCGCCGACTTGCTCGCGAGCGAGAACGACGCCGCTGCATTCGACGGCGGCTGTTTTGCCACAGTTTATCTCTCGCCTAAAGACTATCACCGTGTACACATGCCGCTTGCGGGCAGGCTGACAAAAATGAGCTACGTGCCCGGCGACCTGTATTCGGTTAACCAGCAAACTGCCGAAGGCGTGCCCAATCTTTTCTCGCGCAACGAACGCCTCGTGTGTTTATTCGACACCGAACTCGGCCCCATGGCTGTCGTATTAGTCGGCGCGATGATTGTTGCAGGCATTGAGACTGTGTGGGCAGGGCGCGTGTGCCCCGGTCGAGATCGCAGTCAAGTGCAGGTAACAGATTACACAACCTCGGTCCCTCCGGTCGAGCTTGCAGTCGGCGCCGAGCTCGGCCGTTTCTATTTAGGCTCTACCGCGATTGTTCTGTTTGGTCACGGCGCGGTCGAATTGAGCGGCGGGTTAAGTGCCGAGTCACCGGTAAGAATGGGGCAATTACTCGGACTCGCGCAACAGACAAACAAGGCCGAAAATCTCGGTGAGCAGGAAACGACATGACACAAGATGAACTGAAAGCAGCGGTCGCCAAAGCGGCGTTTGATTATGTAGAGCGCATCATTGACGATCACAGCGGCGAATTTATTCTCGGCGTTGGCACCGGCTCGACTGCGAATCTTTTCATTGCCGAACTCGAAAAAATTAAGCACAGTATTTCAGCAACCGTTGCCAGTTCCGAAGAAAGCGCGCGTCGCTTAAAAGAGATTGGCATTCCTGTAATCGATCTCAACGCCGCCGGAGTGCTGCGTGTTTATGTCGACGGCGCCGATGAAACCAATGATCATCTGCAACTGATTAAAGGCGGCGGGGCTGCGCTCACGCGCGAAAAAATAATTGCAGCAGCGTCCGAAGAGTTTGTATGCATTGCCGATGAAAGCAAGCTCGTGCCTTATCTAGGCACATTCCCACTGCCGGTCGAAGTGATTCCCATGGCGCGCAGTCATGTCGCGCGGCAACTGGTTAAACTTGGCGGCGACCCCGTTTACCGCGAAGGCGTTATTACCGACAACGGTAACGTAATTCTTGATGTGCATAATCTCAAAATCGATGAGCCTCGCAAGCTCGAAGCCGCGATCAATCAAATCGTTGGTGTTGTTGCCAACGGCTTATTCGCCGAGCGCGCTGCCAATGTATTGCTACTCAGCACACACGACGGTGTTAAGACGCTCACTGCCAAGTAGAATTTGGTGGAGTTTGCTGGCGGTTGACAGCGCGATAGACGAAAAAAAACCACCTGCCTCATAGCTTGCGCTATAAGGGGTGGTTCTTTTTATGGCGTTATCGCGTTACCGCGTTACCGCGAATCGTCTCTATCTTATCTGTCTGTCGCGTTGTTGCTCACACAGGTAAAGTATCAGAGACTAGAGTGGAGTGACGTTTTCCGCCTGAGGGCCTTTCTGCCCCTGAGTCACTTCCATGGTTACTTTCTGGCCTTCCTGAAGAGAGCGTCGCCCCGAGCCATTGATGGCGCTGAAATGTACGAATACATCTTTGCCGCCCTCTTGCTCGATAAAGCCGAAACCCTTCTCGTCGTTAAACCACTTTACTGTACCCTCAACTGTCTCTGACATAATCTTCTCGTGCTCAAAAAATTTAAAGTTGTAGAATTTGAACTAGTTCAAATTCATCGATCAAAAAGTGATCGAATTCGCATAGTACGCATTCTGCGGAATAGATGGAAACAAAATATGTCGCAAATTGTAGCGAGTTGTTGACCCCGCTAACCGAAGGGAATTAGGAAAACTTCTCGGTTTATAACGGCTACTGAAACCTTTTATGAATCACAGCTGCACAGATACAACATATTGTGTGTGTGATTCTAAAAAATCGCTACTTGTAGACGTATTCACCGCTTGTCACCCGATTGTCATTTCTGCGCGCTTGTTCCGCAGTCTACGCTTTAGGTTGCAGTAGAGTAGACCGACTTGTGAAGAAATTTATTCAGACAAAAAGCAAAACGCAAAAATTAAATAAGTTTGCCAGGGTTCAAAATGTTGGCGGGGTCGAAAATCGTTTTGATCGCGCGCATCGCTGCTATCTCGGCCTTCGACCTAGAATAGTGCAAATAAGGCTTCTTGAGTAAGCCAACGCCATGCTCTGCCGAGATACTGCCGCCGTGTCGTTGCACGATTTCGAAGACCCAGTCGGACACCTCCGCGCATTTCTCGAAAAACGACTCGGGTGCTAAATCTGCAGGTTTCAGAATGTTTAAATGCACATTGCCGTCACCAATATGACCAAACCAAATGATTTCGAAATTGGGATACGCTTTGCCGATTAGCTCATCGACTTCGGCTAAGAACTCGGGCACTTTTGACACGCGCACCGAGATGTCATTTTTATACGGCGTAAACTGCGAGATTGTCTCGGAGATGTCTTCACGCAAACGCCATAAATTTTTCGCCTGCGTTAAATTTTGACTCACTGTTCCGTCTATCACCCAGCCTGACTCGAGGCAGTGCTCGAACACTTCCATTGCTGTATCGAGGTCGGTGTCGGACTGATTCTCAAATTCGACCAGCGCATAAAAATTAGTCGCGCTCTCGAAAGGGCGTTGCAAGCCCTTCTCTGCCATCACATGCACGAGCGCCTTCTCTGAGAAAAACTCAAACGCGGTCAGCGGTAACTTTGCCTGACATGCTTGCAACACTGGCATTGTTGACGCCATATTCTCGACGCCAAGCAGCATCACCGTAGGATCTTTAGGCGGGCTCGTGAGGTTCATCGTAAGTTCGACAATAAAGCCAAGCGTGCCCTCTGAACCAATAAACAGATGACGGAAATCGTAGCCTGTATTGTTTTTCGCCAAGCCTTGGTTAAAGCTCAGCACCTCGCCGTTGCCGGTGACCACTTTCATACCCGCCACCCAGCTTCGGGTCATGCCATAGCGAATCACTTTGATGCCGCCCGCGTTCGTCGCTACGTTGCCACCAAGCTGGCTCGATCCTGACGACGCAAAATCGACCGGATAGTGCAAACCTTCGGCTTCGGCAAACTGCTGCAGCTGCTCGGTAACAACGCCTGGCTCGCAGACGACGAGCCGATCGGATGCGTCAAAGTCGAGTATTTTATTCATGCGATCAAATGCGACTACGACCTCGCCAGAGTGTGCCATCGCGCCGCCGCTCAAGCCCGTGCGGCCACCAGAGGGGACCAGCGGTACTTCCATACGTTTTGCAAATTTAACAAGTGCGACCACTTCGTCGGTGTCGGCGGGCAGCACAATCGCCACAGGTGATGGCGTATAGACTCGGGTCCAGTCTTTGCCATAGGTGTCGAGGTCGGCGGGAGAGGTCTTGAGGCCAGCGTCGCCAACCAGGTCGTGGAGGGCTTCGAGAAGTTCAGCTTTGGTGCATTTCATCGTGGTTTCCTGAAGGCCGCGCCGCATGCAGTCACGCACTGCGCCTACTAAATGTTCTACACTCTACTCGCAGCGATGACTGTTGGATGACAATAGATGACAATAGACGCGCAAGTGAGGATACTGCTTCGAGCAATATGTTACCATGCGTGCGATTTTTGGGCATCGTCCCCAGCCTGCCGGCACCAAGAAAAAGGAACTCAAACCTCATGCAATCAACCTCGCTCGATAAGCGCAAGATCAAATTTCTCCTCCTCGAAGCCGTTCACGAAAGCGCGGTAGAGGCTCTGAGAAACGAAGGCTATGAGAACATTGAATACCTTAAAACGTCGCTGAGCGAAGACGAGCTAGTCGAGAAGATTAAAGACGTCCATTTCGTCGGTCTGCGCTCGCGTACACAGCTCACCGAGCGGGTGTTTGCCGCGGCGAAAAAACTGCAAGCGGTCGGCTGTTTCTGTATTGGCACAAATCAGGTTGATCTCAACGCCGCCTTGATTCGCGGCATTCCCGTATTCAATGCCCCTTATTCCAATACCCGCAGCGTCGCTGAGTTGGTCATCGGCCAGTCGATCTTATTACTGCGCCGCGTGCCCGAAAAGAGTGCGTTGCTGCATCGCGGCGAATGGCAGAAAACTGCTACCGGCTCATTCGAGACTCGCGGTAAAAAACTTGGCATCGTGGGCTATGGCAATATCGGCTCGCAGCTCAGCGTGCTCGCCGAATCGATGGGCATGAAAGTATTCCTATTCGACGTCGTAACCAAGCTACCGCTTGGCAACGCCATTCAGCTTAACTCGCTGCAAGAATTAATGAGCACCTGCGATATCGTCACCCTGCACGTGCCCGAGACGCCGGACACCAAAGACATGATCGGCGCCGAGCAGCTTGGCTGGATGCAGCCCAACGCGATCTTCATTAACGCCTCGCGCGGCACCGTCGTCGACATCGACGCACTCGCCGACGCCCTGCGCGAAAAGCGCCTCGCCGGCGCCGCAATAGATGTCTTCCCCATTGAGCCTAAGTCTAACGACGAAGAATTTGTCTCGCCTCTGCGAGAGTTCGACAACTGCATCCTCACGCCCCATGTCGGCGGTAGCACGATGGAAGCACAGCGCAATATCGGCATCGAGGTCAGCGAGAAGTTGGTTCGCTACAGCGACAACGGCTCGAGCTTCGCCTCGGTAAACTTCCCCGAAGTGTCGCTTCCCGCTCACCCCGGCAAACACCGCTTGCTGCACATCCACGAAAACGTACCCGGCGTGCTGAGTCAGATCAACAGCATCTTCTCCGAAAACGGCATCAACATCAGCTCGCAGTATCTGCAGACCAACGACAAAGTGGGCTATGTGGTAATGGACGTAGACGTGGACGCGAGCGAGCTGGCACTTGCACGGCTCAACGAAGTAAATGGGACGATCAAGTCCCGCGTGCTTTTTTAAGGGGTCTGACCCCTTAAAAAAGCCCCCTAAAAGGAGCAACACCATGACGCAGATAATTATTGCCACTCTGGCACTCACGTTGGTGCATATCTGGTTCGTTCCGGCTTTTTATAATCGGATTCATTTAAAGTATTTGTTGGGGTCGAGGGACGAAGGGCTAGAGCTGAGCGTCGGCGCGGCTCGGGCAGGGCGTGCAGCGACCAACTTTCAAGAGAGTCTCGTGCCGTTTTTGGCGATGTGCTTGCTTGCGATGATAAACGGCGTCGAGTTGATAGCGCTCGCACAGGCTTGGCTTGCGCTTAGGGTGGTGTATCTGGTGTGTTACGTGGGGGGCATCAACCCTGCTCGTTCTTATGTCTGGGTTGCGTCACTGTTGGTGCTGGTTCTAATGGCTGTGCAGTTACTTTAACGCTGTATTAGCGACTGTCTGGCGCCTCCTTAACACCTCCGTAGCGCCTTCTCATTGTCAAAGTAGCAAACTCTCTGCGATATCGTCACGGGCATCTTAACCGCCCGTGACAATCGCAACCACCTATAAGCCGTACTTATCAGCCATCTCTTCAAGGCTGTAAACCTTGCCGATATTGGACACCTGACCCGCACAGCCGAACGCCTCGAGGCGGTCCTTCACTATGCCTTTCATTGCTGTCATGGTGGGAATTAAGAATTTGCGCGGGTCAAACTCACTTGGATTCTCGGCGAGAAACTTGCGTGCGGCGCCGGTCGAGGCTAAGCGCAGGTCGGTATCGATGTTTACCTTGCGCACGCCATGGCGAATGCCTTCTTGAATTTCCGACACGGGAACACCGTAGGTCTCGGGGATCTCTCCGCCGAACTCATTAATAATCGCGAGCCATTCTTGCGGCACCGACGACGAGCCATGCATTACAAGATGCGTGTTGGGAATTTTGGCGTGAATCTCTTTGATGCGGCTAATCGCGAGAATGTCGCCGGTAGGTGGGCGGCTAAACTTATAAGCACCGTGGCTTGTGCCTACCGCGATGGCGAGAGCGTCGACGCCGGTCGCATTAACGAAGTCTTCGGCTTCCTGCGGGTCGGTTAGCATCTGTTCCATCGACAAAACGCCCTCGGCGCCGATGCCGTCTTCTTCGCCGGCCATGCCTGTTTCGAGCGAGCCTAAACAGCCTATCTCGCCCTCAACCGACACGCCGCAGGCGTGGGCCATGGCAACGGCGGTTTTGGTTACAGCGACGTTATAGTCGAAATCCATCGGGGTTTTGCCGTCTTCGCCAAGCGAGCCGTCCATCATGACAGACGAAAACCCAAGTTGGATCGAGCGCTGACAAACGGCAGCCGAGACGCCGTGATCTTGGTGCATAACAATCGGTATGTGTGGGAACTCTTCGATCGCCGCCTGAATCAAATGTTTGAGAAAGTTAGAGCCGGCATACTTGCGCGCGCCTGCAGAGGCTTGCAGGATAACGGGGCTGTTGGCCTCGTCGGCCGCCTCCATAATCGCGCGTATTTGTTCGAGGTTATTTACATTAAACGCCGGCACGCCATAGCCATTCTCGGCTGCGTGATCGAGTAGTTGTCGTAAGCTAATAAGTGCCATGCTTGTGTCCTCTGCTGACTAAATTCTTGACGATTAATTATTCTGAGCTAGCCGCACGTTGCAGCAAAATATCTACGGCGGGCAATACTTCGCCCTGCACGTATTCTAAAAATGCGCCGCCGCCTGTCGAAATATACGAGATCGATTCGGTCACACCGAAGGTGTCGATTGCGGCAATGGTTTCACCGCCGCCAGCAATCGAAAAGCCTGTGTTTACTGCGACAGCTTTTGCGATGGCCTCGGTGCCATGGGCAAACTGCGGGATCTCGAACACACCCACGGGGCCATTCCAGATAATTGTTTTCATTGCGGCGATGGTGTCTGCAAACATCGCAGCCGTTTGCGGGCCGATATCCAAAATCATGTCGTCGTCGCTGATCTCTGCGACGAGTTTGGTTGTTGCTGCGGCCTCAGCGCTAAACTCTTTTGCGACCACCACATCGATCGGCAATGGTATAGATGTCTGCGCCATTAACTCTTTGGCAAGAGGAATAAGATCTGTCTCGCACAGGCTTTTACCGACGTTAATACCGCTGGCGGCGAGGAATGTATTGGCGATACCGCCGCCCACAATCAGGTGATCGACTTTGGTGGCAAGGCTTTTTAGTACTTCGAGCTTGCTCGACACTTTAGCCCCGCCGACAATCGCAAGCATTGGGCGTTCGGGTGCATGCAGTGATTTCTGCAGAGCGTCGAGTTCGCCAGCAAGTAGTGGGCCTGCGCAGGCAATGGGCGCAAACTTTGCTACACCGTGGGTGCTTGCTTGCGCGCGGTGGGCGGTACCAAAGGCGTCCATCACAAACACGTCGCACAGTGCTGCGTAGCGCTTAGCCAATGCGTCGTCGTTTTTGCCTTCGCCAATATTCATGCGTACGTTTTCTAACAAGGTCACGTTCGCGGCATTTTGTCTATTAGGCGCGTCATTCCCTAAAGCACTGTTATCGAGCGCGCTATTATCAAGAACGACTGGCGAGCCAAGCAATGTGCTTAAGTGTGCCGCCACCGGCGCAAGAGAGAATTCTTGTTGGTCCGACGCAGCGACGCCTTCTTGAGGGCGACCGAGATGCGACATTACGATTACCCGCGCGCCTAATTCCAGCGCGAGTTTAATCGTTGGCAATGCTGCGCGTATGCGCGTGTCGTTGCCTACAACGCCGTCTTTCACCGGCACGTTGAGATCTTCGCGTATAAGCACACGCTTACCGGCTAACGACAAGTTTTCCATGCGGTGGAAATTCATTCTCTTTGTTTTCCCTTTGTTACTTCAACTCTTTTTCGCGCCGATGAATAAACTGTGCAACGTCGAGCATGCGATTTGCGTAGGCCCATTCGTTGTCGAACCACACTAAAAGCTTAACGAGGCGCGTACCCGCGACGAGCGTCTGATTAAGATCAACTACGGCAGAGCGCGGGTCGTGATTAAAGTCGGTCGAGGCGAGCGGCTCTAGCGTGTAGCCCAAAATGTTTGGCGGTAGGCTATCGCTAGCGGCGACTAACGCGGCGTTCACCGAGTCGATCGTGGCGTCTGAGTTTAGCGTCAGCGTAAGGTCCATCGCCGAGACGTTTACCGTGGGTACACGAATCGCCTGCGCCTGAAGCTTGCCGTTTAAGTTTGGCAGAATACGTTCTGTCTCTTATACACATCTCCGAGCCCACGAGACTCCTGAGCATCTCGT
>OLHJ01000450.1_pt1 | contig 13275 bp, 11 predicted proteins | sample 1609491 | NCBI WGS metagenome assembly OLHJ01 (sample SAMN05416861, study PRJEB24817) | seawater metagenome | isolation source: Sea water | place: Canada:Atlantic | collected 2013-11
AGTCTCGTGGGCTCGGAGATGTGTATAAGAGACAGTTTAGATACCATAAAACAAGCTATTAGCTTAACAGCTACTTCTTACGGCTTAGAATCTTACAAGGTTTTGGTGGTAGAAAACACAGAGATTAGAGAAAAATTGGTTCCTGCTTCATGGGGTCAAACGCAAGTAGCTGATGCTTCGCATTTATTAGTGTTCTGTAACTTTAATGAAGTTACACCAGAACACATTGATGCATTGTTAAAACTAAAATCAGATACACAAGAAATTCCGGTAGAAAACCTCGCAGGTTATGGTGACTTTATGAAAAAAACCATTGGCGGTATGCCCGAGGATGTAGTTAAAGGATGGACTGCAAGACAAACCTACATTGCTTTAGGTAATGCCATGGCTGCTTGTGCTGAACTGAAAATTGACTCTTGTCCGATGGAAGGTTTTGATGGCAAACAGTACAACGAAATCTTAGGATTAGATGCTAAGGGCATGAACGCTGCAGTAGTGTTGCCAATTGGGTATAGATCAGGAGAGGATCAAACGCAACACGGAAAGAAAATAAGAAAACCTATCTCAGAATTGTTTGAGGTAGTATAATTAACAAACCATTACCTGAAGGAGGTAAATATGAAAAAATCGATTGTACAAATCGTAAACAGCCAACCGGTTCGGATGGGCGATGTAATCATTGGCCAACCGATACCGCAAGGTATTTTAGAAGAGGTAAATCCGTTTATCTTATTACACCATGCCGAGCCAAAAGAAATATCGGCTCATGGGCCTGGATTTTTTGTCCCACCTCATCCCCACCGTGGGTTTGAACCTGTCACTTTTGTTTTTCAGGGAGAGGTAGAACATAAAGACTCGTTGGGCAACGAATCAGTTATTAAAGGCGGAGGGGTGCAGTGGATCACTTCTGGACGTGGAATTATTCACTCCGAAGGAAATCCCAAATCATTTATTGAAAAAGGCGGCACCATGGAGATTATTCAGTTATGGATAAATCTACCCGCTGCTTTAAAAATGAGTCCGCCCAATTACCAAGCGTTCGACAAAGAAGAAATTCCGAGTATTACGCAAAACCAGTCAGAGGCAAATATTATTTCGGGGACTATGAATGGCCAAAAAGGGCCAATTAATTCACCCACAAATATTACGGCTATCACCGCTTTGATTCAACAAGGTGGTACTAGTGCCATTACCTTACCCGAAAACCATAATGCATTGGTGTATGTTTTGAATGGTACGGGAACCGTGAATGGGCAGAATTTCAGTAAGCAACAACTTCTTCAACTGAGTGCGGAAGGTAAGGAGTTAGAAATTGAAGCTACCCAAAGTACCAAGTTACTGGTATTGGCAGGTGAACCTATAGATGAAAAAAAATCTATGTGGGGTCCGTATGTCATGAATACGCAAACCGAAATCATGGAAGCCTTGCGCGACTATGAACAAGGCAAAATGGGCTTTTTAGCCGGTTAAATTTTCAAGCCCCGTTTTCAACTAGAAAACGGGGTTTTCTTTTAACAAAAGGATTCCTGCAAATAACAAAACAGAAATCCCAACTCCAATAACCCAAGAAACATTCACAAACCAAAGCAACCAAAAAACCCCCACACAAAGCACAAAAATTCTTACCCACTCTAAAGTAATTGCATACTTATCGCCATCGTTCAAGCTACCAATATTCCATAATGACCATAATAAGAAAAACACATAGCAAAGAATAAAGTTCAAATTATAGTTGCTGTAGTTGAATAACAGATTTGCGGTTAATCCTATTACAATTAAAAACCATAGACCCGAATAAATAAGGGTGTTTTTTGAAGGCTCGTTGATTTCAATAGCTAACTCTTTTACCTCTACTTCATTTTCATATTTAAAGGCCGGAGAACGAAAAAGCACATTTAGTTTATTTACAAATCCAGATGTACTAGCCACCCTTTTCCATAAACTCATAGCCGGTTGAACAGTGGCGTAAATTGGGTTAAATGATTTTAAAGGAACCGTAACTCCATATTTTGGCGGTGTCGTTTCCTCGGCAAAAGTTCCGAACATTCTATCCCATATTATTAAAGACCCTCCGTGATTTTTATCAATATATTTTGAATCTGTAGCATGATGCACCCTATGGTGAGAGGGCGTATTAAACACATACTCAAACCAGCCTAATTTGCCAATATACTCTGTATGTATCCAAAATTGATATAGTAAATTAAATGCACTCAGGTACAAAAACCAATAAGGGTCAAATCCCAATAAGGCGATAGGCCAAAAAAATGGAGATGTGAAAAAGGTTTGTAATGTTCCCTGGCGCAATGCTACCGAAAAGTTATACGCTTCACTTTGATGATGCACCACATGCCCTACCCAGAACAAGTTTATTTCATGCGTCATTCGATGCGCCCAATAATAAAAAAAATCAATTAATAGCAACAAAACTACCCCCCAGTACCAAGTATGCTCTATCTCAAACAACCGATAATTGGAATATATGAATGTATACAAAGCAATTACTCCAACCTTAGAAAATAAGCCTATCAATTGTTGGGTAATACCACAACCAATATTTCCTAAAGCATCTCTAAAGTTATACCGTTTTTTATCTTTATACAGGTCCACACTCCATTCCAGTACTATTAGAATAAAGTAAATAGGAATAGATAATACTACTGGATTGATAGACATGTGTGGAAATTTATTTCGAAAATAAAACAATTAAAATTAGGGAGGAAAACAGCAGGTCATACACACCGAATTTCTGAATTAAATCATATAGATAACTACTTTAAAATGTCAAGGTAGGCCCATTTCAACTTTCCAATTCCATCACTTTTTGATTTAAAAACCAAAAATAAAATCGTATTTTTTAAATTATTAACCAGATAAACAGATATTTATGAAAACAAAATTACTTTTAATCGGACTAATCCTATTATCAAGTATAGGGTTTAGTCAAAAATTACTTTGGACCTCTGAATTTGGAGGTGAAAATTCAAATGGCGCTATTGTTAGCTATGATTTATCAACTAATACTACCAGTACCCCCTTTAGTCTTCAAGGAAATCCACTCTACGGTTTCAATATTGCTTTAGAAATAAGTCCAGGTTCGGTCGACTACAATGGTGGTTTGATACTTGGTTCTGACGGAAAGTATTATGGCGTTAACGCTAATTCCAGTAGTTTAATTTCATCGGTAGGTTTTCCTGCTAGAAGACCCAAAGGTTTATTCTATAGTTTTGACCCTACCAACGGCAATTTTGAAGTTCTTCATTCTTTTGTGGGTAATCAAGAATGGAATAGCGACATGCTCATTCCATCTGAGGCATTTAGTAATGATTTAAGTGCACCTGGCTATACTGTTCTTGAGGTAAGTCCTGGTGTATTTTATGGAGTAGCTTTTAATGGTGGTGTTTCCAATTACGGGGGCATTTGGAAATTTGACCTAAACTCAAATACGTACAGTGTAATTGGCTCCTTTAAAGATCCTTTTAATGATGTGGGACATAATCCGGTCACCAAATTGATTCAAGGAGATGGAACCAACATTTATGGACTTTGTAAAAACAATAGTAATGCCTCATCAAATGACAAAGGCTATTTGTACAAAATAGATACGAGTACAGATCAATTATCGTATGTAGACGCCTTAAACGCTGCCGGTTGGGTAATGGACCACCCCCATGGTCAGATGACCTACAATGCCTCAACAAATACAATTTATGGCACCAAAGATCATTTTGACGAACTAAGCAATTGGGGCGGAGGTGTTTGGAGTTATAATTTATCGACATCCACGCAAACAAATGAATGGACCATCCTTTATTCTGAATTATCTGTTTTAGGTAGTTTAGTTACAGGTATTATTCAAGCTAATGATGGTAAAATGTACGTCACTACCCGTAGCGGAGGGGCAATAATACTGGAACTATTATACAATACACCGCAACTGGAGGAGCTTATTTAAAGGTCTTTGACTTTCCATCTGATTTTGCTTATGCCTCAGGTACAGGCATGCAAATAAATGGAAGTAAAATCATTGGAACATGCCAGTTTAGTCAGGATAAAACACAATTATGGTCCTTTGATTATTCAAACAATTCCTTTCAAACATTATTGGTTGGAGACAAGTTAGACCCGATTAAACCCGGGTGGAATATTGAGTATGGAATAGCCGTTGATAACGGAAATGTAGTAGGGGTAACCAGAAATGGTTCTGCAGGGGGAGCAGGTTCTATATTCTCTCATAATTTGACAACGGGACAGGATACTATTTTAAAATCTAAAGGCTCCAGAGAAGGTAGAGCCATAATTGGAGAACTCACCCAATTAAATGACTCTATCTTTATTGGCTATATTGGTAAAGGTGGCCCTAATGCCTCAGGAAATCAGATTAGTCAGGATGAGCAAGGCAGTTTAGCTCTTTTTAATCTGGCATCAGGTACTATAGAGCATTTAGAGAACCCGTTTGTAGGGTTTAATGATGGAGAACTAGTCCAAAGCAATTGGATGAATAAAGCAATTATGGCATCTAATGGAAAACTATAATATTTCAATGAATCTGTTAATGGCTTTAGCGGAAATCACGCTTTAATGGAACACGACTTAATTAATCCTGCCATTATAATTACAAATTTTTCACGGTCAGAAATAGCCTCAACTCCTGGAGTAATTGAATTACCGGGTGCAAAAATTGTAATGGCACATACCACCACCATTGATGTGTATGATTTAAATTCATCCACGGTAACCTCTTATCCTAATACTCACGCGTATACGCAATACGGACACATGAATCATAACATCACTCTTGGATCTAACGGAAGGCTCTACGGTACGACAGGCGCAAGTGCCCAAGGTACAGCTGCGGGTGAAAATAGATGTGTAATTTATTCGGTAGATACGCTAACATTTACCTTTCAGGTAGAGCATGTTTTTGATAGCTTGGTAAGAACAGCTAATGGTAAATTAACCGAGTATAACGGAAAACTCTATGGTTCCACAAATTTCTTAGGATCTAATAACCATGGTCACTTATTTTCTTACGATATGACCAGCAATACTTATAATGTTGAATATAGTTTTGATAGAGATCAAGATGGAGCCGGTTTTAGTGCTGGATGGACCCTATACAATGACAAACTATATTCCACTTCCAGAACCGCGGGAATGAATGGCTATGGAACTCTCGTTGAATTTGATTTAAACAATTCTACACTTACTGTTCTCGAACATTTATCTATGGAAAACGGACGTTCCTTTAGAGGCTCCCCTATTGTGTGGGATGATTCATGGGTAGGAATTAATGAGGTAATTAGTCATTCAAATATTAACATCTACCCGAACCCAGCCAAAACAGAGTTACATGTGGAGCTAGAAATGGTAAACCTTATGGAGGTGTACTCGACAACTGGACAACTCCTAAAAAGTATTCAAAATTCCAACACCATAAATGTAGCAGACCTTAGAAATGGTATATTTATCATTAAAATCTATAACAATGAAGGCACCTACACCTCAAAATTTATTAAAGAATAATAATACTTAATAGGAATAGTAATAAGCGGTGGGTGATTCGTCACAAACCGCTTATTTTTTTGAGACTAATCCATATCTTGCGCGTGCTATGAAAAGTGATCTTTAGCAAAAAATTGAGTAACTACCATTCAAAATAACATGAGCAAAGTTTTATTGAAATTTCAAATTGATTTAAAGCAAATAGCCGCTTTAACCGGTATCTATTTAATGGCTTTTGGCCTATTGGCACAGTCCTTTGAGATCGGGCACACCAGTATGGTATTTCATGATAACTCAAGAAACCGAGACATAATCACTGAAATATATTATCCAGCAAACAACTCAGGAGATGACGAACCTATTTCTATGGGTGAATTTCCGATGTTAATTTTTGGTCACGGATTTCTTATGAGTTGGGATGCTTATGAAAATTTTTGGACTGAAGTAGTCCCAAACGGCTACATCATTTGTTTTCCTACTACAGAAATGGGCTTAAGTCCCGATCACCAAGAATTTGGTTTCGACTTAAAGTTTCTAGCCACACAAATGCAAGTTGAGGCTCAAAACAGCACTTCTTTATTCTATAATTCTATCGCTGCAGAAACAGGACTTATGGGTCATTCAATGGGCGGAGGAGCCGCACTTTTAGCCGCGGAAAACAATCCAAACATTCACACCTTTATCAATTTTGCGGCCGCAGAAACTAGTCCATCTGCTATTTCTGCCGCAAGTAGTATTACGGTTCCATCACTTATTTTCTCTGGTGATGCCGATTGCGTGGCGCCACCAGAAGACCATCAAAACTTAATGTATGATCACTTAAGCTCCAATTGCAAAACACAAATAAAAATAATAGGTGGCGGGCATTGTTACTTTGCCAATGACAATTTCAATTGCAATCTAGGTGAATCTTTATGTAATGGAAATCCAACCATTTCTAGGCTTGAACAACAATCTGTAACTAATGATTTCTTAAATCTATGGTTAGACTATGCTCTAAAGGGAAGTCAAAATGCATTAACTGTATTCAATGATTCTTTGCAAACCTCCAATAGAATAAACCACTTACAAACGTGTAATGCTGTTAGTGTATCTGATATTAACCTCCCTATTGAAATGGATGTTTTTCCGAACCCTACTACGGGAAAACTCAATATTCATGTACCTATCGATGATTTAAATGGAACAGTAACAATTAGCAATGTAGTGGGGCAACAGATTTATCAAAGCATCCTTTTAATCCCTAATACACCTATTGATCTTACTAAATACCCCAATGGTTCCTATTTTGTCTCCTACACCCTCGATTCAGTTGTTCAACACAGAAAGATTATAAAACAACATTAAATTAAACCACAAACTCATCGGAATTAAGCTTTTGAATTAGTGGGTCTATTTTGATTCCCTTATTTCAACCTCAAATATTTTAGACAAAAAAAAGCCCGCTTTTTTTCGAAAGCGGGCTTTTTCATTTTTTCCTTAGGAGCTTACTTGTGCGCTCCCTTTTTACAGCAGTTGTCAAGCTTGTCGTAGGCTTCTTTTTCAGCAGGAATATCATCTGCATCGTAACCAATAGCCGCTACTGCTTTTCTAATTTCATCTGGATTTGTTTTAGCCGGGTTGTACTCAACCGTTAACACACTGCTCTCTACATCCAAACTCGTTTTACGCACTCCTTTTACAAATGCCATCCCTTTTTCAATAGTGGTTTTACACATGTCGCATTGCGAAGAGGTTTGAATTTTGATCACCTCATTACTTCCTGCAAATGCCGGAGTTGAAAATACTGTTGCTAATACAAATGCGAATAATAGTCCTAAATTTTTCATTTTATTTTATTTAATTGAATATCTGAATCCTGCATACACAATCCTTCCCTGGACTGGCCCCCAAATCATGGAAGCATCAAATTCATCGCTAAAAGGGTTCTCACTGTCTACAATCGGATTTTTCTGTTTAAAGTTTAATAAGTTTTCACCGCCCAAGTATACTTCAAAAGTTTTGAATTTCTTGGTGATTTGTCCATTTAATAAAAAGTACGTGTCTGATTCTTCGGCTCTGGTATTTTCCGACAAGTTTCCTTCTGTACTTGGAACTCTACTTAAACCCGTCCATAATGTAGTTAGATCAAACTTCCATTTATCAAATTTAGTACGGTAGCCCAAATTTACTAATACACGGTCTTTGGCAGTATACGGTTTCGCCTTTAATCCGGAAACGTAATCTGTTTTTACATCTAAGTACTTATAAGCCGTCTTTAATTCAAAACGCTTGTAATCTACAGCTATCTCTGCTTGAACCGCATGTGAGTATGATTTTCCATCCAAATTATAGAAAGATACAAAGTTCTTATCCTCTACATCCACAACCACCTGATTTTCAAAATCTGTGTAGTAATAATCGGCATTTACGGCCAAATCAACTTCGCTACCTATCGCCCATTTATGATTGTAACTCACGCCATAATTCCAGGCTTGCTCCGGTCGTAACGCCTCTACAAACCGTACTTTTCGAGAACTTACTAAATACGAAGCATTTTCAATTAACACATTAGTGGTTCTAAATCCTCTCCCTACCGAAAAACGTAAAGCCGATCTAGGCTGAATATTGTACTTGAAATGAACTCTAGGTGATGCAAAAGCCCCAAATTGATTATGATGATCTCCGCGAATACCTGCTACTAGTGCCATTTTTTCTGTCACGTATGCGTATTCAAAATAAGCACCGGGCACCACCTCTAAATTGGTGAAGTTTGAATCGTTAAATTGATGGCGATAGCTATCATAGTTTAAACTAAACCCTGTTTTGATACTACTCTTTTCATCTTTAAGTTCATCGCTATAAACCGTGTTGATATATACATTATGTTGATCGGCATCGTAATTGGTTAAACCATAGTTAGATTGATGATCATGGTATTTGTATTTTGAAATCACTCCAAAACTATTTTCACTATCAAACAGGAATCCGGTTTTGGCAAAAGCATAAAACTGATTGGTCAAAATATTGGCCGTGTACGGATTTTCATATTCCCTTTTTTGGCCGGAACGCACGTCATTATACACCCCACGAACTCCAAATTGTGCGCGGAATTTCTTTCCAAAATATTTCCATCTATTAAATACTAGAACCGTATTTTTTAAAGGCATATCTAAAAAGCCATCATCATTATGGTCCATTTCAACTCCTTGGTTCCCGCCATGAATAAACAACATGGTACTCCAACGATCACTCACTTTTTTACTTAAATGTGTGTTTAACTCAAAACGAGCCATTTCATTAGCGTACACATTCACAAATAGTTTTTCGGCTTCATCTGGCTTCAATAATTCTACATTTATTTGCCCTGCAATACTTTCGTATCCGTTAACTACTGAACCTGCGCCCTTCTTAATTTGGATAGACTCTACCCAAGTACCGGGCACAAAGTCAAGCCCATTTGCAGAGGACAACCCTCTTACCAACGGCAAGTTTTCAAACTGAATCTGAGTATAAATCCCGTCCAAACCTAACATCTTAATTTTCTTTGATCCCGAAACGGCATCCGTAACATTTACATCAACCGAAGCATTAGTTCCAAAACTTTCCGAAACACTACAACATGCCGCCTTTTTAAGCTCATCTTGATTCAACGTTTCTACCAGGTTTGGAGTTATCGTTCCAATGGTAGTTGATTTCTGTCGAGCTTGTAATTCAAACTCCTCAAGCTCTAAGGTACTTTTTAATTCCACCTCGATCTTTTTCATGTTCGGCCAAACTTTAATGGTATCCGTTTTAAATCCTACGAAAGAAACTACCAAAAATGCGGGGTACTCTATGGGGGCATCGATCTTAAACTTCCCTTTTTCATCGGTAATAGCTCCCACTGAAGTGTTTGCCCAAATTACATTTACAAAAGCCAAGGGTTCCTTTTCGGTATCCGTAACCACGCCATTAATCTTCTGGGCTTGAATACTTGAAACACCCAATAATATACTCACCAAAAACAAAAATTGCTTTAGACATTGGCTTACCCTATACGTAGTTTTTTTATTGCTCATGATTTAAGGTATTGTACCTCTCCATTTTAAAATTGAAAAACCTCCGAATTTTTCACGTGCTGCAAATTTATAAAGTAATCTAATTCCAGTCTAATTTGAGACGCCTTCAAACACCCAATAGAAGCCTAAAACGCTTATTTTATGCTTTATTTAACAGGTAAAACATATCTAGTACCTGAAAATCATTTAAGAGTTTTTATGTACCTATATTAAATCCTTATAATAGAATTACGCAAAGTGTTTTTTTTTAATTGTTACCTACCTAAAAATAGGTACTTTTGCGCTTAATTAGAATCATTCTAAATAAACAATCAAATTATGATAGAAGTTACAGATGCGGCTAGAGACGAAGCGAAGCGCTTATTAGCACAAAGCGATTTGGGTGAGAATTCATTTATTCGAGTTGGCGTTAAAGGTGGCGGTTGCTCTGGATTGATGTACGATTTAGATTTTGATAATGAACTGAAAGAGGACGACAAGAAAATGGACGACAATGGTCTTACTGTAGTGGTTGACAAAAAGAGTTTTCTGTACTTGATTGGTACTCAATTAGATTTTTCAGGAGGATTGAATGGAAAAGGTTTCCAATTCATCAATCCTAACGCGTCACGTACTTGTGGATGCGGAGAAAGTTTTGCCGTTTAATATTATAAAGCACAGATAATGGGCTACACTGAATCGGACTTAGAGAAGGATTTAGAAGGAAAAGAATACGAATATGGGTTCGTTTCCGACTTCGATACCGACCGAATAGAAAATGGATTAAACGAAGATGTAATTCGTTTAATTTCCAGTAAAAGAGAAGAGCCAGAATGGTTGCTTGAGTTTAGACTTAAAGCATACCGTCATTGGTTAACCATGTATGAGCCAGACTGGGCTCACGTGAAATACGACAAACCAGATTTCCAAGCTATTTCCTATTACTCGGCTCCAAAACCGAAAAAGGAATTAAAAAGCTTAGATGAGGTAGATCCAGAGTTACTGGAAATGTATAAAAAGCTTGGTATTTCTGTAGATGAGCAAAAACGAATGAACGGTATTGCCATTGATGTGGTTGTGGATTCGGTTTCTGTAGCGACAACATTTAAGAAGACGTTATTAGAAAAAGGCATCATCTTTATGTCGTTTTCTGAAGCGGTTAAAGAATACCCAGACTTGGTACAAGAATATTTAGGATCGGTGGTTCCTGCAGCTGATAATTATTACGCAGCCTTGAACTCTGCGGTATTTACGGATGGATCTTTCTGTTACATTCCAAAAGGTGTTCGTTGCCCCATGGAATTATCTACCTATTTCCGTATTAACGAAGCAGGTACTGGACAATTTGAAAGAACACTTATTGTAGCTGATGAAGGCTCTTACGTAAGTTACTTAGAAGGTTGTACGGCACCAGCACGTGATGAAAATCAATTACATGCAGCAGTGGTTGAAATTATGGTGAAGAAAGAGGCAGAAGTTAAATATTCAACCGTTCAAAACTGGTTCCCTGGTGATGCGGAAGGCAAAGGTGGGGTGTACAACTTTGTAACCAAACGTGCTATGTGTGAAGGATATAAATCTAAAGTTTCATGGACACAGGTGGAAACTGGTTCAGCCGTAACTTGGAAATATCCATCTTGTGTATTGAAAGGCGATTATTCGGAAGGCGAGTTTTACTCCGTAGCGGTAACGGCTAATCACCAAATGGCAGATACCGGATCAAAAATGATTCACTTAGGAAAAAACTCTAAGAGTGTAATTATTTCGAAAGGTATTTCGGCTGGAGTTTCTGAAAACAGTTACCGTGGATTGGTTCAAGTACATAAAAACGCGATCAACTCACGTAATTTCTCGCAATGTGATTCGCTTTTATTAGGCGATAAATGTGGGGCACATACGTTTCCATACATTGAAGTAAAAAACAAAAGCTCTCAAGTAGAACATGAGGCTACCACTTCTAAAATTGGGGAAGATCAAATCTTCTACTGCCAACAAAGAGGTATTAGTGAAGAGAAAGCCATTAGCTTAATTGTGAATGGATACGCTAGAGAGGTATTGAACCAATTACCAATGGAGTTTGCTGCAGAAGCACAAAAACTATTAGCAATTACCTTAGAAGGTTCCGTAGGATAAATAAATCAAAAAGAATTATCTACCGACTTCGGACATCCGATTTCGGTCAAAAAATAAAAAATGAGCACACCAATTATTTCAATTAAAAACCTTCACGCAGAAGTAGAAGGCCATAAAATTTTGAAAGGGTTCAATTTGGATATCAATCCAGGAGAAATTCACGCTATTATGGGACCAAATGGTACTGGAAAAAGTACTTTGGCTTCAGTAATTGCGGGTAAAGATGAGTACGAAGTAACCGAAGGAGAAGTAATCTTTAACGGTAAAAACATTCTAGAATTAGATCCAGACGAGCGTGCTGCTGAAGGGGTATTTCTAGCATTTCAATATCCAGTAGAAATTCCAGGTGTTTCTAACACCAACTTTATGAAAGCGGCTGTGAACAACATCCGTGAGTATCATGGTGAAGATCCATTAAAAGCGAAAGATTTCTTGAAATTAATGAAAGAAAAACAAGAGTTAGTAGAGTTGAAAGGTCGTTTGGCTAATCGCTCGGTAAACGAAGGTTTTTCTGGAGGTGAAAAGAAACGTAACGAGATTTTTCAAATGGCAATGTTAGATCCAAAATTGGCCATCTTAGATGAGACTGATTCAGGATTGGATATTGATGCCTTGAAAATTGTGGCTAACGGTGTTAACCAGTTACATACTAAAGAAAATAGCTTTTTAGTAATTACACATTACCAAAGACTTTTAGATCATATCATTCCAGATTTTGTACATGTTATGTATGATGGGAAGATTGTAAAAACAGGCGACAAAAACTTAGCGCTTGAATTAGAAGAAAAAGGTTACGATTGGCTTAAATAAGTTTGAAGACGGGAGTCCGAAGTCGGAAGATGAAGGCACCCTACTCATTAAAAAAAAGAAAACTATGAGTGTTATTGCACCCATTAAAAATAAAGAGTTTGTTGATGCTATTTTGAGCAACTCAGAACACGTTTCTGGTTTTGATCAATTACGTAATCAAGGAACTCAAGGATTAGAGTCTACGGCATTTCCTACACTTAGAAATGAGTACTGGAAATACACCAAAGTTTCAGGTTTATTAAAGAAGGAATTCGCTGCTAAGAAAATCATTAATCCGATTATTTCGGAGGAAACGATGGCTCTTATGAGCGATCATCCGCGTTTAACTTTTGTGAACGGATTCTTAAATTTAGATTTAAGTATTCTTCCAACGGAAGCCGGAATCACCGTAACACCTTTAGATAAATTAGCAGAAGGCGACTTGGCAAAATTTCCAGTAAACTGGGATAACGAACAGGAAGCTTTTACTTTATTGAACCAAGCAGCATTTACAGATGGCGTTCATATTTCGGTAGATAAAAATACCAAAATTGAAGCACCACTTTTTATTGTAAACGTTCAAAATGGAGAATTAACTACTGCCGCAAATCGTAACTACATTGAGTTGGCTACAGGGTCAGAAGCTACATTCATTTCCATTTTTGAAGGAGATAACGAAGTTTCATTTTCGAATCATTTCTCTAGCTTCCTGGTTGCGGATAACGCCATTTTAAATGCGTTTGATTACCACCAAAATGGTGAACAAAGCAATTTTGTTTCTACGGCCATAGCCCACCAAAATGCCTGTCTCTTATACACATCTCCGAGC
>OLHJ01000452.1_pt1 | contig 13252 bp, 11 predicted proteins | sample 1609491 | NCBI WGS metagenome assembly OLHJ01 (sample SAMN05416861, study PRJEB24817) | seawater metagenome | isolation source: Sea water | place: Canada:Atlantic | collected 2013-11
ACGAGATGCTCAGGAGTCTCGTGGGCTCGGAGATGTGTATAAGAGACAGACCCGATATTGTAACTCCTCAAGTAGCCTTAGATGCTATTCATGATAGTAATATTTCTGTACTGGAATACAGTCATTCTGCTGGTTTCGAATCGTACAGAAAAGGACTTGCGGAATATTACAAATCGGTAAACATTGACATTGATCACAACGATATTATTGTAACCACTGGTGGATCGGAAGCTTTGCTTTTTGGATTCATGACCTGTTTCAATCCAGGTGATGAAGTTATTATTCCGGAACCATTTTACGCCAACTATAATGGATTTGCTACGGCTAGTGGAATCAAAGTAGTACCGGTAACGGCATCTATTGAAAATGGTTTTGCATTACCCCCTGTTGAGGATATTAAAAAACTAATCACACCTAAAACGAAGGGTATTTTAATTTGCAACCCGGGTAATCCAACGGGTTATTTATACACCGAAGAGGAACTAAAAACCATTCGTGACATTGTGGCCAAACATGATTTATTCTTGTTTTCGGATGAAGTGTATCGTGAGTTTGTGTACGATAACAAAGAGCACAAATCAGTAATGAATTTAGAAGGAATTGAACAAAACACCATTTTGGTTGATTCTGTGTCTAAACGTTACAGCATGTGTGGCGCTCGTATTGGCGCGTTGATTTCAAAAAACAAAGAAGTAATGGCCACGGCCATGAAGTTTGCACAGGCTCGATTAAGTCCGCCTACTTTTGCTCAAATTGCTTCAGAGGCGGCATTAAAAACGCCAGCCTCGTACTTTGATGAAGTCAAAGAAGAATATGTAGGTAGACGTGATATTTTGGTAACTGCTTTAAATAGCATTGAAGGGGTTACTTGTCCTAACCCATCCGGAGCATTTTATTGTGTGGCACAGCTACCGGTAGCAGATGCCGATCATTTTTGTGAGTGGATTTTATCGGAGTTTTCTTTAAACGGAAAAACGGTGATGATGGCTCCTGCTTCCGGATTCTACTCTACTCCAGGTTTAGGTAAAAACGAAGTGCGTTTGGCTTACGTTCTTAAAAAAGAATTACTCGTAGAAGCAGGTCAGATATTAGAAGCTGCATTGAAAGCTTACGCTGACAGATAATAAACTTATTACCAAAGAAAGGGGCTAATGATTGAATTTATTAGCCCCTTTTTTGTTACTGTTTAACTGCTACATGTTTGCACTCACAATGGTAATACTGTTGGCCCTCATTAATCCAGAATTTAATATTGGTTCTCTCAAAATACAGGGTAATAGAATCGTTCTCTAGCCTATTTTCAGGATGGTCCGTATTTAAATCATCAAATAGGGAGGCTATAAACCAATGTTTATCCTTATAATCTGGAACAGAATCGTAAAAACCGAAGTTCAAAATATTGGGATCTAAGTTTTGACTATATTCGATGGGTAAATCAAAATTATCAGCAAAATTTCGAATCATTAAATAATCTACGACTACATTTCCATAGCTATTAGTATCTCTATACTGAGAAATATCACAATCATATAAGTAGTTGCCTAGTGTATCATATACCTTATAGTCACCCACAAAACGTTCCCAAGGTTCTGGTGATGGACATTCCTGAACGGGTTCCTCTTTTTTACAGGAGGTAGCCATTAGAACCATTAAAAGTGCAACAATTACAATGTATCTCATTTAAAGTTGTTATAAGTTACAATAAACCCTGTCTCAAACTATCTAGAAATAATAAGTTTTTTCGAAGTAACTTGATCATTAACTTTTACAAAAACGAAATACATTCCTGAAGCCAATGACATTACTGGTATTGAAATACTTGACTGATCGTGATGAGATGGTGAGATAACTGTTTTTCCAGATAAATCCGTTACCCAAATTTCAGAAGAATAATCATCTTCACTAATAATTATATTTACATAATCCTTCGCGGGATTGGGTCTTAATGAATATGTCAATTTAAAATTGGATTCACTAAAGTTTTCGTTTTTTTCAATTGATGTATTTTTAAAATATAAAGGTTTGTATTTATCTTCATTGGTACAAAATGATGCTAATTCCTCTGATGATACTTGAGGTAAAATTCCATCGCAACCATAACCATGTGGATGTGGTGCAATTGATAATGTAACGTTTGAATTTAATAGGACATTGTTATTTACGGTTATTTTGTTACCCGCGGTTATGGTGGTTCCACTCAAAATGGACAATGATTGCCCAGAATTACCAGAAAGTGTTACTTCGTTACTTGCGTAGTAATCGTCTACGGGGTATATGTTCGGAGCTGTTAAACTTAAATTTTGAGGGACATTATCTAACATGTTTATCCAAGAACCGTTGTTATTATTGGAAAAATTTCCAACATGGAAGGAAAATGGATAAGAATAATGATTTATTAATTGTGAAATATCTGTAATCTCCTCATTATTTAAAAATAAATCAGCTGTTTCATGTTCCTCATAAATAACCTCTTTTGGTTCGTCTACATTGTAGGTTGCAATGAAAATTACCGGTTCACCTAACCCGTCCTTTCTATTGAGAATTGCCCTAATTCTAAAATATATTTCAGGTTTATTCGCACCTTGTGATGTTACGTATTTTGGAGGTTTGTTGGGATCTGATTGAATATTTATTGATCTGTCGTATAAAGTATTACTAAATAGTCTAAACTGATTGGTTTCTATGCAGTTTAGAGAAGTATAAGGAGTTTTAAAGTACAAACTGTCCAACCCATCCCCATCGTCCTTCTCCCAAAGGGTAATTTCAATATTTTGGTCAAATAAAGAGTTTTCATAATTATTGAAATCTATAGGCTTTAAAGTTGCAGGCCCTGCTGGCAAATAGATAGGGAAACCTTGGGAACTCCCTGGTGGAAAAATTGTTCCTTCTGCGTAATTTGACTTTACCGTAGAATTATTTTCAACAGGTCCTCCCGTTCTATAAACGAACGAACCTTCAATAGATTTAAGTTCAAGGCCAGATGATGGATTTACTGCATATTTAATTTCTTTGGATAATCTATACTGTTTAACGTGAGGTAAATGTTCATTTAAGAATCCATTTTGTGTTTGGGATCCCGCCCCACTGGGGGTTTGATTACCCACAAGGTAATATCTTAAAAATTCAACTTTTGGAGTTTCCAATAGATTGAGAATACCTAAAGGGTTGTTATATAATGGAATTAAGTCTTCTTCAACTCCATCAGAATTTGCTCCAGGGGCCAGAAAAGAGTTGTAACTAAATGGACGAATATATTCTACAGTTCCTTTGGCTGTTGATGCTGGTGTTACCATTACATTTGGAATATCGTCTCCCTCAAGTGGTGTGGCACTACCACCCGCGACAAAATAATCGAGAATGTTGATTGTACTAGAAATTCCCTTAATCCATCCTACTGATGTAGATAGTATTCCCGCATTTTTTAAGTTTTTTAAAGTTCCATTAAAGGTGTGGTCTTCCATAGCCTTTGTATCGGTTATTTTAAGCAAATGAAAGTTATCTTTTATTACTTTGATTTCTTTAGACACATCACTATCGAGAGAGCCAAAAGCTGCCTTAAACCAATCACTTCCGGTTTGGGTTACGCCACCCGCAACTACCCCTGAGTTTGATATTACTTTATTATTTATTTCCATTTGTATATCACCGACATCAATTAATGCGGACTTTACCGCTAAAAGACTAGTTCGACTACAAATACATGGATCGTATACAATAGGAAAATCTGCAAAAAGCCATAGCCTATCATCATTAACCATGTGGTTTGCTTTTACCAAATGAATATTTTTTTTGTGTTTATTGAATTTGTCTAAGGCATCCATTGGAGAATTATAGGCGCTTAAATATGCATTCCCAGTATTTGTACTTCCAAAACTTTCCCACTCAAGATAGACCATTGCTTTGTTGGCAAGAGCTTCTTCGTTGAGAAGAAGAATAAAAACACGAAGGATGCTTCTATATCTATTGTAAAGAAAAAATACTGGGTCATCAGTGCCATTATTGGGTGTGCCAAAACTAGTATAAACAACTTCCCAACCATCTTCTGGTTTGTAGTCTTTGATTATGGCAGATGCAGGAATATTGAGGTTAGGATTTGTGCTAGCTCCGAAATACGGGTATATAATATTGGGGTATGAAACAATATTTGGCCCATCATAAACATACACCACTCCATTATTAAGTGGGTTAATCCTCCAATCGAATAAACCTTGATTTCCGGGGTAATCGGGATCAGTTGTTATGGTATTTGGGCTACAATATGGTGCTATTTGACCAATTGTTAGTTGTGAAACTAAACAAGCTAGAATAAATAGAATTTGTTTAAACATTTAATAAATTTTTGAAATTGGGTTAGATGTGTAATTAATTTGTTTTTGAACCCTGGTAGCTCTTCTCATATTTCCATTCCTGCCCATTCTGAGGATTAAAGAAATAGGTTCCTTTTAATTTTCTTGTTTGAGGATTGTAATTTGCTCTTATATGGTCCAAGTCATCGGAAATTATCGAAATAAATCCTCGATATCCAATGAATGAATATGGTCGGTATAGGTTGTTAACCCCATCCGTAGGAATTGGCATACTATATCCGTTAGGAAAATTTGTTAACAACACCACCCTTATTCTTTTGGTTAACCCCCGGTAATTACTGATAGTATCAATTTCCGTAAAGAATGGGGTATCGGGATCTTCAGATGTGGTTCCAGAAAAGGTTCCGAAATAAGGAGCCCTCCACCATTCTAAAACATAAATCGACTTTGTTATAGTATCGGTTCCAAAGTTTTCACCTAGGCAATTGGCCGCTAAATTTTTGTATGCAATAACCGTAACAGGTATTTCACCATAGGCTTCATCAAAAGATAGGTTTATTGATTTACCAGTACGTAAAGTAGGGTCTGCTCCTATTATCCATTTTACGCTGTCCACAGATTGGTCATACACGGTTAACCGGACATTATTATTTTCTAGTGTTGTATCCGTTTGATAATAACCACCTTCGCCATTGTAAAATAATGCTTCCTCCATTTCAAAATCCGCAAAATCTTCGGTTACGCACAAACAAGGATCATAATTTGGGCAGTTAGGATCACTTGGGTCATCACATTTGCAACTTTGAATAAGTAGGATAAAAATACTTACAATTAACGCAAAAGATAAGTTCTTGAATTTCATAATGTATCGTTTTAGCAAAATTTTGGCTTATTTAAGTGCTTAAAATCAAATTGCCCTCTGGGTTTATTTTCCTTCCAATTTGAGAATTTTTTCTTGTAGTTCCAAAATTAATGCTTGTTGTTCATTGATTGCCTCAAGTAAAACCGGAATCATCATTGTGTAGTCCACGCCTAGATACTCTGTTCCCGGAATTGGCTTTACCAATTCAGGAAATTCTTCCTGAAGTTCCTGCGCTATAAAACCAATTTTGTTTTTCGCTTCTTCCGCAATTACAGCCTTCTTTTCTTCCGGAACGTTTTGAAATTTTGTAGGGTCCATATCGTAACGGTAAACCTTCAAATTGTTAATCTTGGTTAGGGCGCTACCTTCCCATTCGGTAATGTTGGTTTTTAATCTACGATCTGAAGTGTGTACCATACCATCACTTGCATATAGTCTTGTTGCAAAAACTCTGTAAATTTCCTCGTTCGCAGTTCCAATCCATGCTGTTTTGCTCCATTGACACCACAGCATTGGTTCATTATACCATGTTGTTCCGGTAGTACCTGTGGCTGTTACGTTATTATGATAATTTCTAAAATGGAATCCGGTTATTGAAGACCCATATGTGGAACTTGAGGGCTTAAAGTAAGAATCACCATGGACATTAAGATTTTCGTTGGGAGCAGTGTTAGCCCATCCAATGGTAACATTACTATTATTCCATACTTTTACTTGGGCTTTTGTGTGATTGGTAAAAAATAGAGTTATGCATAGAGGTAATAGTGGTAAAAATCCACATTTGGAAAGATTAAAAAGTTTCATGTTCTTTTTTTATGATTATTAATAATCACGAAAAAAAAAAAAAAAACACCAACTTAATATTATCACATATGATACAAATCAGGATTACCTACCCAATTATTTCTTAGCGCTTTGACAACTAGTTGTTGATTAGAGCTAACTTCAAATAAACGCCTTAATTTTTCACATATTTTACGAACCCCGGCCTCACTCCGGTAAATTTCCTTTGCAATTTCAACCCCAGTTTTTCCTTCACATAGAAAGAATAAAACCTCTTCTTGAATAGTGCTTAATTGGGGTTTAAAAATAAGACCTGTCACAGTTGTTTGAAATGCTTTGCTATTTTTTCCAGAATTGGTAAAAAGACCATCTTTTTGAAGTTTGCCAAAAATGTTTTCCATAACAGCCATGGATAAACCATCTTTTTTCAAAAAATACGAAATTCCCAATTTACTCAAATAGTTGTTTTCACTGCATAGTTTTTTTGAGGTCAACCCAATAACCCCCACATTTGGTGAAATTTTTCCTTGAACCTTCAACAAACTAAATAAATCAGCATTTAAATCAGAAAAGAGGATAACCACACCTGTCGCATTATTTTCTAAATAATGTAAGTATTTTATGGTTGAACCACCTATATACCCCACCTCAAATGACTCACAATCAGAAAACATTCTTTTAAACGTTACCCACTTTTCGGAAACGATACAAACTTTTGGTTTCAATTTTTAGCATTTTGAATTAACAATATAGGAAGCTAACTCAAATTTAGAAATAAAATCAATACCTCAAAAACTTAATTTTGATGGTAAAGGCCAGTGCTAATTATGATGCTATATGGAATAATACTTTTTAAGGAGCCACTCCTTGCATCAAGTACCCACAAATTAACGCGCCATACGTACCAAAAGCATAACCCAATACCGCCAACAATACTCCTACTGGAGCTAATGACGGGTGAAATGCGGCAGCCACTACAGGTGCAGATGCTGCACCACCAATGTTTGCTTTACTACCTACAGCCATAAAGAAGAATGGCGCTTTAATCAATTTCGCTACAAGAATTAATAATCCTACGTGAACCGCCATCCAGGTTAATCCTACTAAGAATATTGCCGGGTTTTCCAGTACGGCAAGGATATCCATCTTCATTCCAATGGTTGCCACCAAAATGTAAATAAATACTCCACCTATTTTAGATGCACCCGCACCTTCATAATTTCTGGCATTGGTAAAACTTAAGATAATTCCAAAAGTGGTAGCCAAAACAATCAACCAAAAGAAACCAGAACCTAAACTAAAAGTTTCTGCTAAATAGGGCGCTTTTGCCTTAATCCAAGGGGCAATAATATCCGCAAAGAAATGTGCCAATCCAGTAAACCCAAGACCTAATCCAAGAATTACCATGATATCGTTAAACGAAGGAATTCTAGCTATTTTTTGGCTAAAGTCATGCATGTGGTTCTTTAAGGTTTCTACCGAACTTGAATCTGCTTTTAACCAATTATCAATTTTAGTAGTCTTCCCTACTCCTAATAATAAAAAGAACATCCAAATCTCGGCCACCACAATGTCAACGGTAATCATCATAGAATACATGCTTCCTGAGATTAGATTTTTATCACCATCACCAAAAATTTCAAACATAGCCGCTTGATTAGCACCACCGCCAATCCAACTACCAGCTACAGTGGTCATACCTCTCCACACTTCATTAGGCTCAACTCCACCTACTACATCAGGCGCAAATGAAGAGAATAATAAAATGGCCAACGGTCCACCAATCACTACTCCTACGGTTCCAGTAAAGAACATAATCAAAGCCTTGGGACCTAATTTGAACACCTCTTTTAAGTTGATACTTAGCGTTAACAAAATCAAACTAGCAGGTAATAAATAACGTGATGCTACAAAGTATAACTGCGACTTGCCTATAAATGGGGCTAGTATTTTTGAATCCACATCATTATTTAAAACAAAGTGTTTTAAATCTTTAAAACTAGAAATACCAGACATATCTAACCCGCTGTCAGCTAAGGCAGCGATAGCGGCAGAAACATCAATCCATTTGGGAGAAATAATTCCGAACGTACTAAATAACGAAGGCAAAAAGTAACACAGAAGTAAGGCTGGAATAACCTTAAAGAACTTACTAAACTGCGTCATTTCGGTGGCTTTAAAAATAGCCATCAACAACATGATCAAAATACCGAAAACTACGGCATCATTGGTAATAAAGGGAATATCGGATACTATATCTTCCATCTTTCTATTTTACTTTTTATTTATTTTTTAGTGCTTTTTCGTAGATATCAATCCACTCTTTTACGGTCATTTTTGACGCCAACTCTCCTATCAACTCAAAAGGAATGGTTTTCATATTTTTAAATCGGATACAGCTTTTGCCCATATCTAATTTGGTCTTTACATATTTAGGATACTCACCAACAAACCACTGATGCATTTCAGGAGAAGCGTAAACGCCAGAATGATACAAAGCCACAAAGTTTTTTTGTGAAGCAATGCTAATAAACGGCAAAGGCAATTTTGGAGTAACATGATACCCTTCAGGGTAAATAGTGTGAGGCACCACAAATCCAATCATGTTATAGCTCATTCGCTCTTCAAATCCTTCGGGTAAATTTTGTTTGATTATGTCTCTAAGTTGAGTCATTACCTCCGCTCTATCTTCCGGTAATTTGGAGATATACTCTTCGGGTGAGTCCGCTTCAATTTTCATAATCCGTAGTTTTTATTGACCGTAACAAGGATACGCTTTGAGGCTAACATATACAACTTCAAATTATAGGTTTCCGTACTGGAAATCTACAAGATAATAGAAGGAAATAACCTTTTCAATTCTTCCACTTCCTTTTGACGGTTTTCAAGATTAAGAATGTAGGTATTCATCTTTTTCATTTCAAATTGATCTCTACAAATCTTAGCCAGTTCAATGGATTCCGAGTAATTCAAAATTACCTCGTTACCCACTACTAAGTTATACGTAGCTTTTGATGCCATCGATTTATTTCTATTTGTAGCCAATAAATACCAAATATCGTTGGCTCCTTTCCAATCACCAATTCCGGCCAAACGATATGCCTCAGCCATTTGATCATTGCCCTTGATATAAATTTTTCGAGATACGGTTTCTGAATTCGGACCAATTTGTTGGGAAAAATCAATGGCAATTTTTTCTGCTGCTTCTAGTAAAATACTACCTGAAGACCGCATATTTTGATCTACCTCATAGGGTGAACTTCCCGTTGTAGAACGTGAAACTTGGGTACTGACCTCCGTTTGAAAATCTAGTTCACCCGGATTTGATTTACAAGAATATGCTCTAAACAACATTCGCATTACGGCACTCTGCTCTCCATCAAAATAGGGTACTCTTACGGTTCCGTAATTTCGATCTACGGGAGTAGAATACCTAACTTCACTATCACTATCAATGTCGGCAGTATACGCTTCAATCGTAACAATTGCATCCGTACCCGTAATCCTACACGCTTTATTCATAAGCACCACAGGCATTGTTTTACTTCTAAAACCACTGCTTTTAGGTAGAAAGTTCAAAGTGGTGTCGTAAGCATTAAAATATTGACCATTCTCAAACATAGATTCCATTTTCTGAAATGTTTGTTGAATCACATAGTTTGTAGGACCGTTAAATTGGGCTACGACATTGCCATTTACGAATTGATTGGTTTGGGCATTATTTAGGTTAATTCCATTTACCAATGCAATTGTTCTTACCGGATCGGAAAGTGGATTTTCGGGTAAGGTAGTGACGTCAAAACTCATTTTGGTAGAAGAACATCCTACCAAAATGAGTCCAATACAAATAATATATAAAAAGTGATTTTTCGTTACGAACGATTTAATTCCCATGCTGAAGGAAGTTCCGTTTTAGCACCCACCGTTAATCTTCCTTTACGTTCGGCCATCAAAGTTGCTCCAATTAAAGCAGCTAATTCTTTTTCTTCTTCTTTTGCGTATCGGAAATTTTTAGGATCAAAATGCTTGTTGACAAAGTGGGTATCAAACTCACCACTTCTAAAGGCTTCATGATCTATAGCGTATCTACAAAAGCTCAAAGTAGTTTCTACTCCATGAATGTGATAATCATCGATAGCTTTGATCATTCTTTCAATAGCCTCTTCCCGGTCTTTACCCCAAACAATCAATTTAGAAATCATTGGATCGTAATAAATTGGGATATGCTTCCCTTCTTCCATTGAATCATCTACACGAACGCCTTCTCCTTTTGGTAAACGGTAAGTAGATAATTTACCAATGTCTGGCAAGAAATTATTCTCTGGATCTTCCGCATAGACACGAACCTCGATAGAGTGACCATGAATAGATAGATCTTCTTGGGTGAACTCCAATTTTTCTCCACGAGCTACTTTAATTTGCTGCTCAACCAAATCTAGGTTGGCCACTAATTCAGATACGGGATGTTCTACTTGTAAACGGGTATTCATTTCTAAGAAATAATATTTCCCGTTTTCGTAAAGGAACTCAACTGTTCCCGCTCCCCAGTAATCACATGCGCGAGCTACGTCACAAGCACATTCGCCCATTTCTTTACGTAACTCTGGAGTTAATAAAGCCGAAGGAGCTTCTTCAATCACCTTTTGGTGACGTCTTTGAATAGAACAATCTCTTTCAAAAAGGTGAACAATGTTTCCGTGCTCATCTGCTAAAACTTGAATTTCAATATGTCTAGGAGAACCTACGTATTTTTCAATAAAAACAGAACCATCACCAAAAGCAGATTTGGCCTCATTGGTAGCCATCTGAATTTGTTCCTCTAACTCTTCTTCTTTCTCTACAATACGCATTCCTTTACCTCCACCACCAGCGGCAGCTTTAATAAGGATAGGAAAACCAATTTCTTTTGCAATTTCAACTACCTCAGCGGGGTTGCTAATAGCCTCATCAGTACCAGGAACCATTGGAATGTTGTAATTCTTAACCGCAGCTTTAGCAGCTAATTTATCACCCATCATTGCCATAGATTTTGGTAACGGACCAATAAACTTGATGCCTGCATCGGTTACTTTTTGAGCAAACTCACCGTTTTCTGATAAGAAACCATATCCTGGGTGAATTCCATCCACGCCCAATTCTAAGGCTTTCTCAATAATGTAATCGCCTCTCAAATAAGACTCTGCTGATGGAGGTGGACCTACACAAATAGCTTCATCTGCAAATTTCACAAACAAAGAATCCGCATCCGCTTCCGAATAAATAGCTACAGTAGAAATTCCCATTTCTTTACAAGTACGCATAATTCTTAAGGCAATTTCACCTCTATTGGCAACAAGTATTTTCTTCATAATAACCTCATTTGAGTGGTCACAAATTTAGGATTCTACTAGGATTTACGGTGCAAAAAATGCAATTAATTACCCACTAAAATCTTTGCAATTCATTTTCAAAAGCCACGTGATTAAACCATCGCTGCTCATACGATTCATCGGCAATTTTCTCGAGCCTATTCTTAAAATGGTCATCCAAATTATAATCAATCACATAAGCTACCGCTTCTCTGTACGAATTGAGCATACTTACATAAAACGACTCTTGTTTAATTCTGCGCTCCCCACTAAAAATTTGTGCCATTTCTAGATTATAGAGCATAAAATCGGCAATTACTTGAGGTTGAACTTCCAACTTTTTAAAATGCTTAATGAGCTTTTGTGCTACAGATCTTCTCGCTTTTGGTTTCCGTACATTTAAATTATACTCTTTGCCTATCTTAATCTTAGCCTCTTCAAGCAACTTGTCTTCTTTGGGATTAAATGCAAAATCGTAATACACCTTTACTTCTTTAAAGCGCGTGTATAAATCCAAAATTTGCTCTTGCATTTGGTCTTTGGACAATTCATCCAAGTACTTTTTTAAATCCCTTTTGCTCATACTTTCAAAACTAATTCATCTGACCTTTAATACCGATAAAACACGATTTACCTGCTCCGCCAAAGCTCAATCATAAAAAACACAAGTCAGAATAAAATTTCACACAAACTAACCAAACCTATTTTAATTCTTTTTCGTTTATAATAATGAGCGTTAAACCAAACAATTATTAACCAATTAAAATTCTCACCAATGAAAAAATTGTTACTAATCTCGCTGTGCATAATTCCAATAATCAGCTTTTCGCAAAACCTCCGTGGTAAGTCTAATTTATTAAGCAATCAAATAGAAATCCCTAACGAAGGCCTTTCTACCTTCCTTGGAATAATTACCGATGAAGAAAGCGGAGAACCCTTGCCTTTTGTCAATGTGGTATTAGAAAAAAACGGAGTTCAAATTACAGGGGCTACTTCCGATTTTGATGGAAACTTCTACATAAACGATTTGGAACCCGGTGAATACAACATGAACTCATCATCAGTCGGGTACGAACCTCACGAAATGAATTTCACCCTTGATGCTGAAACCAAATATTTTTACGATTGCCGAATGAAGGCAGGATATATGGAAATTACCTATTGCTGCTTTAATTGTGGATGTTCTCGTCTTATTTTAAACGAAGAAGAAAAAGAACCGTTACCCATTACAGATCTTTTTGCGGACCAGGATAGTATGGAATTGGCAGAAGCCGAAGCTGGGCCTCCATCATCTATTGATGAGAAATCGCAGCCACTTCTACGAGTCTTTCCAAATCCGGTGCAGTCCGAGCTAACTATAAGCGGCTTAATGGGAATAGAACAACTAATAGTAATTGATCTTTCTGGAAAATTATTACAACAAATTTCGATACAAGAAGTCCCTTCTGTATCTCTAAACGTAGAATCTTTTATACCTGGGGTTTACCTCATCCAATTTGAAAAAGAAGGAAAACCACAAGTTCAAAGATTCATAAAACATTAGCTATGAAGAAAGTTTTTATCCTGCTAGGTTTCCTTGTCTCATTATGGGCAAGTGCTTCCACAGCCAAGAGGATTATTAGTCTTCAAGGAGCTGTATTGGAAAATGAATCATTAGAACCTCTTAATGGAGCAAACATTCAAGTCCTGATGGGCGATTCTATTATACGGGAATACGAATCGGATGAATTTGGTTTTTTTGAAATCTTTTTCCCTAAAATTGACACCTATAATATTGCTATTGAATTAGGAGGATACCACTCCCAATACCATGAAGGGCTAGTAATTTCATCTTACAAGATTCCTCATACACTGGATTTATTTCTAGTATCAAATAAAGAGGAGAAAATTGATATTCATTGCGGCTGTCTCTTATACACATCTGACGCTGCCGACGATCTACTCTGTGTAGA
>OLHJ01000454.1_pt1 | contig 13232 bp, 5 predicted proteins | sample 1609491 | NCBI WGS metagenome assembly OLHJ01 (sample SAMN05416861, study PRJEB24817) | seawater metagenome | isolation source: Sea water | place: Canada:Atlantic | collected 2013-11
CTACACAGAGTAGATCGTCGGCAGCGTCAGATGTGTATAAGAGACAGTATCAAGGCTACCTGTAGGTTCATCTGCAAACAAAACACAGGGGTCGCGTATAAATGCCTGAAGCAATGAAATTCTTTGCCGCTCACCGCCAGACACCTCTGACTCATAACGACCCATCATATCTTTTGCACGTGCTTCATCGCCACCAAACACAGTTATCAATGACTCCAATGCTTTATCTACGGCCATCTTTTGGGGCACACCAGAATTTTGCAGTCCGTACGTCAGGTTTTCTTTGATGGTTAAGTGGGGTTGCAATGAAGCCGTCTGAAAAGCGTAGCCGAAATATTTCTTTCGGAGTTGCAATAAAATTTCGCGCCCCGGCCCATGATTACCCCAGCTGCACTTGTACCCGTCTGGAAACCGCCAAGTAACTTTCGCATTTGGACTAAGCGGGAAGCTTATGCATGAAAGCAAATTCAGCAAAGTACTTTTACCCGCACCACTTGGGCCCATGATAGGCAAACGGTTCAATTTACCGCCCCCAATACGCATGTCTAGATAATCAACCGACAGATTAAAGCTAATCTCTCCTTGCGAGTTTTTTCGCACAAGATCAACAGCCTCAACTTGAGGGCCCCAGGATTTATGTTCTTCAATACTCATAATTATGGCAGGTACTTATTTGGTATCCAGAAAATCGTTTCATTTAACTGAACTTGGCGAAAACTCATTGTGTCCTCTGGGAAGCGCTCACGCCCTTCCATTTTCAGTTCTTGAGTAGGGTAACGCATTTCGCAAGTTTCAACCGCTTCAAGGCTAAACAATGGCACTTCTGAACGATCTAACGCATCAAAAATCTCGCGATGCCGTTCCAGCCAACGCGCAACCCTGTAAAGTTCACAAATCTCAATTAGATCGATACTTGAATCCCCCTCAGCAACATCATCCTGATAGATAAAGTCACCGATAGAATAATTCAGCAGCGGGGTTTGTGACCCTGTTGGAAGGCCATGCTTAAGTTTAAGGAACTCAGCAATCGACATATTCATCTCGGAAGGCGAAAGGTCACCTGTAGAGTTTTGCAACCCATCCACCATCATTTTCACAATCGTGCTAGAAAGCTCTTTTGCTGATAGTAGGCTGGTATCTTTAACAAGCTCCAGTTTTGAACGCCACGCGCGGAACTCTTCACCGTCAACCCAAATGTCCAACTGAATATCTTCGTTATCTTCGATATATCCTTCGGTAATATCGTTGAAAACACGCTCTTCACAAGCTTTGCCTAATTCCTCACAAATCCGTTTTTCGATAGAGGCAAGACGTAGTGCCGGTACATTATCCGAACCAGACAACGCCGAGATAATTTTAACCAAAGCGGTGCCACCTTGTAGTTCGGCAATCACTTCGTTGATTGGGCGTTGGTCGCCAAAGTTTGAAACTCTACCCAAAATATATTCAACCAGCTTTGTCTGCGCATCCGCAATACTAGAACCATCAAGAGAATAAAAATGCTCGTTAATTTTCACATCAGAATTGCCTTTTAGCCCGATAGAAAAATGGTCGCCAATTTTCTGAGCGAAATGCTTACCCTGATCTTCAAATTTCTTGTAAGCCGCTTCATAAGCTTCAAGTCGGCTACCACGCATTTTAAGTTGCTTGCCAACATTCGGAACCTGAATAAAGAACGGAACAATTGGATCGTCTTCAGTAGAAAAGTTCTGCGTCATATAACTTAGAACTTCATCTTCATCTTCGATAGGTGTTCCGCGCTCTTTTTGCGTTTCCAAATCATAACCCGTGTCACCAATAACAAACAAAAGTTTCACATGCTCTGGGCAGTTTGCCATATCATCTGCAGCATAAGCCAGACCTGTAATTAAGTTCTCTTCAAAATCTGTATCACGCGGGCCACCTGTGCCAAACTGCGTATCAATCTTTTTAATTTCTTCTTCAAACTTTTTACCACTTATATCCAATTCTTCATCGGTTGGTGAACAGTTACTATCAAAGGGCATACCTTCACCAATTCCGTAATTACCAGCATAATGATCGCGGTACACGCGATATCCAAAGCGTACTTGTACATTTTCAAATCTTGGGTCATTTTCAAATGCGTCTTGTATAGCCGTTAAAACACCAGATCCCCCGTTTGCGCCAGTAAGTGAGTCGATATGGGGTTGCATAGACTGTGTGCCATCCAAAAGGAAAAACACATCCAAATTGCCCAAGTTCTGCAATAGCTTAATCGCTTCATCTAAGCCTTGAACCTGTGAAAGAACATCATCAGCCGCATCCGAGCCAACACCAGATGTTGGCATTGCTACGTGGAAATAGTGCTTACCGTTAAATTCAACGCGCTCAAAAACAGGAATGCGCAATGAATAGTTAAACCAGCGATTACCACCTAAAATTGGCACGAAGCAAGATTCTGAGTCACCGCTTTTATCTGCATCTTCCAGTGTTTCATACAGGCATGCACGACGCTCGTCCCCTTCAGACCACTCACCAACTGAGCTGTCAAACACCAGGTTTTCTTTTGGACGCAAACCAAAACGCGTATCCCATAGATACCCTTCTTTTAGGTTAACCCACCCGATTAGTGGCGCATCCGCATCCGCAGATGGACGGCCCTGTAATAATACCCGCTGCGAAACCGGATCGCTTGCATAAACATAATAAAGCGTAAAGCGCGACAGTTCACGACACCGTCCGTTTATGCCCGCACATTCTTCTGTACGCGGCCCAGATCTAGCGCGGATTGCACCCTGTTCTTCATCAACAAATGACGCCTTAGTACGAACATAAAATTTACGCGCGATACCTTCAGGGCTAAGAACTGGCCTGTTACGACATAATAGATCATCCCCTTTAACCCAGCCAAGGCTACTTGTTTCATCTTTACGTGTATCAAGTGCTACTTTGTAAAATCCATTTTCAAAATGTGTAATGAATAGGCGGTCACCAAAAGCAAGTTTTTGTACAGTTCTGGCACCTTCTTCAGGATCTGCATAAACCTCCGAACCATCGCGTAAAATTGGTATTGGGTTGGCGCGAGTAACTTCGCCATCATCCAGAATTTCACCAACCGCACGTGGGTCTTCAAAATAATCCTCACAAGATCCAGCTATGCCTGCATAAGCAGAAGCACTTCCTATAACCGTAGCCACCACAAATGTTACTGCACTGATGCAGGTGTATTTCATTGGCTTTACAAGTTTGCTAAACATTCTAGCGTCCCCTAATCTATTTTACTATTGAGCAACCAAAGAACTTAATCCTTGGTCAATATACTTTGTCAAAACCGCATCAAAATCAGCAGCTTTTCCCTGTTCACATTCTTCAAACAACAAAACATCCGTATATGTTTTACAGTTTCGTTTTGCCGAGAAATTTATAACCCGACGAAAGACATCTTTTATCTTCCACGCCATCGCGGCTGGTGACGCAATCATGTCCACAGGCTTGGCCTTTTCACCATCCGCAATAACAATAACACCACCAAGGTTGTCACCCCAGGTACGGTAAATCCATTCAAAATCTCGCAGAATTTCGCTGTTTGAATTCACAAATCGCATATCAAATGCTGATTTTAAATTAACGCCATCTTCTGGAAAGCGCATATCTTCTGCAGATAAAATTATCTGGCGCTTTGCATCAACAGTATGAACAATATCAATAGAGGCGCATTCTTCTTTCGCCTTCATCCCATTCGCAAGTTTCACAAGTGATGCCACAATCGCCTTACTGTCACGCCCATTAATCGTTTCGTTTTCAGCTACATATAGAACCAAACGTTTAGCTGCACAGTTAGCAACTTCTAAAACTGCCGTAGCCGCTTGGGTTTCTTTGTCATAAGCAACCGCTGAACAAGAAGAGCGCGCTTTTTTGCCATCAAATATTCTATAAAAACTACATTTTGGCACATCGGGCAATTTATTACCCGGGTTAGATAAATCTAGAATTTTTTTCGAAAGGGGTGCCTTGCATACTGCATCTTTAAAGAACTTCACGTTCCGGCCCACTTTAAATACCTTACCAACCATTTCTATATTTAGCGGTACTAAAGAATTGCCAGTTGACTTCCTAATCAATACAGAAACCGCCTCTACTGACACAGGCTTTATAGAAACCGTTTCTTCGCCCAGTACTGTTGTCGCCTCACCAGATGTATCAACTAAAACCAATTTGGCCTTAGTCGGTAGTTGTCCAAGGTCCCACCCTGCTTCCGCTAAGCTTTTCAAATGTCCGCTTTCATCGATCGACTGTGGGCCGCCTGATAAATCAGTGCACAAGTCATTCAGACAAAACGCACCCAATTGTAGCTCCAACTGTCTTGGATCGCATTGATTTGAAGACGCAGTATTCAATCCTACCATAACTGCTGATACGGGAAAATCGGGGTATAAATCAGACAGGCCCAAATCATAAACTTCAGTGCCGTCTACGAGCCTCAGATCAATATTTTTCCAACCCTTTAGCTCTACGCTAATTGATTTCTTACTGTTAGAAACCAAACAGCTGATTTCCGAACTGCTAGAATGCGCGCATTGTTTGCTTTCCAAAGGCAGTTTGAACGGTGCATTAATTGTATACTCAGAACACTCAAAGAAAACCTCTTGTGCTTCTTTAAGCTGTTCCACTGTAAACGCTTTGTTACAGCTAGAGTTTCGGTCCGACGAAAGAATAAATAGATCCCCTAATGATTCTGTTAAATTGATGCGGCCCTGAATTAACCCGTCTGCCTCTTGTGTTTCTTCAAGAAGCTCTTTGCCATTTATCCTAAGAGACCCATATGAGCTTGCCCATGAAACATCAATTCCATTAGCCATTGCCGCAGATGGCGATAGGTCATTTACTTGCGCCACTACAATTTCTGCAGGTGGGTCAGGTTCTACTATTGGGTCAGGTGCAGGTTGTGTCTTTGCCGCTTTTAGTGTTGGTGTAGGCTCTTCAACAACTTTGACTTCAGGCTTAGGTATTGCTTGTACTTCATCAACCGCCATGTCCTTTAATATCAAAGGTTGAAGTTGTTCAGGTATCTCTTTGAATTGTTTTAAACTGGCTTCTCTATCAGCAGTATATGTAGATACTAAATGCAAGGCCCCTACATATGGTACTCCAATGTATAAATCAGGGCGTATTTGAAGTGCCCCAAAATTAGTTTGCACCCCGTCTACCCCATCGCGCGTAAATTCAACCTGATATACATGCTTAACGGGGCATTTGAATGTAAGTTCGCGCCCATTTGCTGCAGGAGAGATATACTCGCATCCGATTACGCTAAAGCTTTGCGGGTTAACTTTTTCTTTTAAATCAAACCCAACTTCTATCTTGCCTTCACCAGTAGCCGCTAGAGCGTCAAAACCTGTAGCCATAAAAAATGCTATGGCAAAAGAGCATGCCAGAAATATCTTCTTCAATAAAAAATTAGCAGTTAAAACTGACACAAATTCCCCAATTCTGTCAAAGATTAAATCGCATCCTTATCTCTAATTCTTCCGTATTGAATTAACTTACTGAAATAATTACTAAATCGTCAATAGGCTTAGCGCAAAATCCCAATTTAAAAAGCTATAAATACACATATAACAACAAGATCTGTTTATACTTATACATTATAATACTGCATTTTTTGTAACTTTTTTATACCCAAAATAAAAGCGCCCGCAGGCATTGCCGCGGGCGCAGTAATTCAAAGGTAATTAGGTTCTTATCTATAAGTTCCGATGAACCACATACCAGATTTTAACTTGCGCTTTACGCAACTGATACATGTCGTGCTTGCTACTGGATTAGTATAAATTACAGCGTCCACACTTGGTACACCTACAGATGTTCCTGCGCTTACAGAAGACGTAAGACCAACAGAAAGCATCATAATACACGCGCTTAACGTAAGGCTTTGTTTAATTTTAAACATTGGGATAGCTCCCTTTCATAATTCAGAATGCCCCTTATGCTTAATACGCCTAAAAGTCAGTTTTTGCAAATAGATTTAAAAAATCAAATTTTTATGATGCTTGCAGACAACAAAAAACGGCAGCGTAATAAACGCTGCCGTTAGAAAACTTAGTTTAAAAGGTTACTTAGAATGAAATTCTGCCATTCAATGTTAGGCCAACACTGCTTACGTCTGAGTTTGCCCGTCCGTCAATACGAGCGCTTAGGTTCATCTGACGTACTGCAGCACTAGATTGTGAACCATTCAGAAGCTTAACGTAGTTGATACCTAGGCTAAGCTCACCAAACGAACCAATCGGATCCGTTGTCAGTGTTTGCGTAGTTGTTCCCAAACTATCAGTAAATGTCGCTACCGTATCGTCTGAGAAGTCACCGTAAGCTGTCGCTGTGCCGAAGAAGTTCAGTGCTGAGTCACCAGATTCTGCAACCTTAGTTTTGGCTACTGTCAGACCAACAAATCCGATTGTAGAATCGCGATCGGCAGTTTCAAGTTTTTCGCCATTTGTAAAGTTCAGCGTATCTGTTGAAGTGCTTGTAAAGCCGAACCCAACTGTTGGAACGAATGTCAGATCAAGAGCTTCACTGTAATGATTATAGCTAACCGCACCACTAAATGTTGTTGCGTCGCTAGAGAAACTTTGGCCATTCAAACCTAGTGGCAGTGCCGCACCAACAACTGTTTCACTTAAATCAAAGTCGGTATTTTCTTGTCTTAGCTGCACATCAATCGCCCAAGACCCTTTAACAGCCGCTAAGTAGATGCCGCCGAATTTTTGGTCAAACTCGTTGTTAACCCGGCTGGTAATAGTTGTACCTTGTAGAACATCTTGGTCAGTTTCACCTGTGTTTATGCCCAACATACCACCAAAGGCCAAATCCCAACCAGAGAAGCGTTGGTCAAAGCAGCCAAAGTCCCCGCCTAATTGGAAGCCTGCGTAGCTAACGTCAATGTCACTACTTGCATTCACTGGTGTGGTTGATCCAACAAGTGTGTGGCTAGTTGTATCAGCCGTACCACCTGTTGCCCGAGCCCATGCACCTCGGCTACACCCATCGTCGTCTTGATATGCGATTGATGAAACGTTTGCGCTTGATGGACGGTTGATAACCGTACCCAACAATGACTGTACAAAAGAGATGCCGCCGCTGATGCCGCCAATAGCTGGGTTCACTGTGCTTTGAATAACAATGTCATCTGTTTTTTGCACCGCATCAAACAAGATTGTACCACCCAAAGGCAGGCCAGTTGTTGTGAATGTTAGTGGTGCAGCATTGTCACCATCGAACAAGATGATGTCAGAGGTTTGCAATACACGCGTACCAGCAGATAGATCTGATACGTTGATATTGTATGTTCCAGTTGCTGATGGGCCACCGACTACATTGATAACGTCTGATTGTGTTTTAGCACCTGCAGTTTTCGTTAGATCAACATCTAGGTTGTAAGTACCCGCACCTGATAGACCACCATTAAAGGACAGTGACTGGTAAGCAGCTGTGGAGCCATTTGCCAGATTAACAATCCCTGTATTAACCGCTGCACCCGTTACCGTACCAGCACCAGTGCTAGTCAGTGTGGCTGAGTTGGTTAGCATCCCAGCAACCGTACCATTGATTGTGGCTGTACCAGCAGAGTTGGTTAGCAGTGGTGTAGTTAATGTAGTACCTGCCGCAACATTTACCGCAGAAGCAGAGCTTGACGTATTGGTTACGTTCCCTGCAACCGTTGTGCTGCCTGTTACGCTAACAGTACCCGTACCAGAGTTAGACAATGTTGAACCAAGTGAACCACCTGACAATGTTAAAGCACCTGCGCCAGAGTTGGCTACAGCACCGGTAAGTGTACCAGCTGATGCCATTGTCCCTGTATTTGCAGATGTACCTGTCACAGTACCTGTGCTTGCTACATTTGTTATAGAAGGGCTAGTGTTGATCAGGTTACCACCAAGTGTGCCATTTATCGCAACCGTACCTGCAGTTGATGTCAGGCTTGTTGTTGTCAGTGTACGAGTAGCATCAATTGTAACCGCAGTTGGAGAAGTTGATGAATTTGTAGTTACCGTCGTTACAGTAGTGTCACCGCTAACTTGGACTGTTCCAGTACCAGAGTTACCAAGTGAAGCAAGTGTACCACCAGTCAGCACTGTGGTTGCAGAGTTAGTCACCGCACCCGTTGTACCACCAGAGACATTCAAAGTACCTGTACCGCTATTAGCAAGGTTACCTGTTGTACCGGCTGTCACATTAACAATACCGGCAGAACTTGTGATAACGGCCGCTGTGCCAGATGTGCTCAATGAACCACCCGTCACCGTAGCATTACCAGTCAATGTACCTGCGTTGCTAACAGCACCACCAGAGACGGATGTTGTACCCGTAACCGTACCACCTGCATTGTTTGCAAATGTGCCCGCTGTGTTTGTAAGGCTTGCAACCGTACCAACGTTAGTAGCAGTACCAGAGTTTGTAAACGCGCCCGTTGTACCGCCACTTACTGTAGTTGAACCTGCGTTAGTGATAGTCCCAGCTGAGTTAGAAGTATCCAATGTACCAGCCGCTGCAACCGTTGTGGCACCTGTTAATGTACCATCATTGTCTACAGTGCCGCCATTTACAGCCGTTGTACCAGTAACCGTACCAGTTGCGTTATTCGTAAACGTACCAGCAGTGTTCACCAAACTTGCAACAGTACCAGAGTTGCTAGCAGTTGCCGCGTTCGTCACCGCACCAGTTGAACCAGCAGTTACAGTCAATGTGCCCGTGTTGTTTGCGATCGTACCTGTTGTACCACCAGAAACCGTCACAGCACCGCCGTTGTTAACAATCGCAGCTGCTGTCAATGAAGTATCCAGCGCACCACCTGTAAGGGTAGTTGTACCAGTCAATGTACCGTCATTGTCTACAGTGCCGCCTGAAATCGATGTTGTACCCGTGACAACACCAGTTGCGTTATTCGTAAACGTACCAGCAGTGTTCGTAAGGCTCGCAACTGTACCAGCGTTAGAAGCTGTACCAGAGTTTGTAAACGCACCAGTTGTGCCACCAGTTACTGTCGTTGTGCCAGCGTTGTTAATAGTACCTGTTGTGCCAGATGTGCTCAACGTACCAGCCGCTGCAACTGTTGTGGCACCTGTTAATGTACCCGCGTTGGTAACCGTTCCACCATTCACAGTTGTTGTGCCAGTAACCGTACCACCTACATTGTTTGCAAATGTGCCTGCATTGTTTCTAAGTTCCGCAACAGTACCAATGTTAGTTGCTGTACCAGAGTTAACAAACAGACCCGTTGTGCCACCAGTAACATTCGTTGTGCCAGAGTTTGAGATAACGCCTACAGTACCAGCAGTGTTTAATATGCCCAATGCAGAAACTGTAGTGTTTCCAGTAAATGTACCAGCAGCAGCGTTAGTTGCCGTACCACCATTCACAACCGTTGTGCCAGTAACTGTACCAGAGTTTGCAAAGGTACCGCCCGACATACTCAAACTAGCAAGTGTACCAGAGTTTGTTGTGCTACCAGCCGTATTATTCACCGCACCAGTTGAGCCAGCAGCAGCAACAATTAGTGTCCCTGTGTTGGCTATAGTGCCCGTTGTACCGCCACTTACTGTAGTTGAACCTGCGTTAGTGATAGTCCCAGCTGAGTTAGAAGTATCCAATGTACCAGCCGCTGCAACCGTTGTGGCACCTGTTAATGTACCATCATTGTCTACAGTGCCGCCATTTACAGCCGTTGTACCAGTAACCGTACCAGTTGCGTTATTCGTAAACGTACCAGCAGTGTTCACCAAACTTGCAACAGTACCAGAGTTGCTAGCAGTTGCCGCGTTCGTCACCGCACCAGTTGAACCAGCAGTTACAGTCAATGTGCCCGTGTTGTTTGCGATCGTACCTGTTGTACCACCAGAAACCGTCACAGCACCGCCGTTGTTAACAATCGCAGCTGCTGTCAATGAAGTATCCAGCGTACCACCTGTTAGGGTCGTTGTGCCAGTCAATGTACCGTCATTGTCTACTGCGCCACCTGAGATACTTGTCGTACCCGTTACAACACCAGTAGCGTTATTCGTAAACGTACCCGCTATATTGCTTAGGCTCGCCACAATACCAGCGTTAGAAACAGTCCCAGCATTTGTCATAGCGCCAACACTTGTGGCCGCACCAGTAATAGTCGTCGTACCAGTCAATTGGTTGGCAATTATACCCGCTGTACCAGCTGTAACATTCAGCGCACCAAAGTTGCTGATGATATTACCCACCATCAATGCACCAGCACTGGTAACTGTAGAGCCCGCGTTATTGGTCAACTGTTGTACCGCACCGTTCAAAGTACCACCCGCCGCAACAGAGACACCAACCGCTGCTGTGCTAGAGTTGACCAAGAAATCAGCAATGGTCAATGTCGCACCAGCATCCACAACAACAGTACCTGTACCGCTGTTGTTTATAGTGCCCGCACCACCTGTGCTGGCAACAACTGTGCCGCCATCAATGTTTAGGGTACCAGTGTTTTCGATGTTTTCATCGCCAGCGCTGTCAGTATCAGCAGTCAAGAAGCCGCCAGCCGCGTAGTTGATCACACCCGTTGCATTATTGTTAATCGCACCGGCATCTGAAAGCGTACCGCCTGCAGCCACATTAATAACAGCATTGTTGTTCAGCGTATTCGCTGTGCCGTGCAAGGTTGAACCTGCGCCGACCGCGATACCACCAGAGCCAGCGTTATTAGTAATTACTGTTGCCGTGAATGTATCACCAGCTGAAACCGTTACCAGGCCAGTACTGCCATGCGTAAATGATCCTGTTGATGTAAAGTTACCAGCAGTCGTAATTGCACCCGCACCAGATGTTTCAATATTTGCTGTTGTTGATGGTGCATCTGCGCCATACGTCGCCGCTGTCCGCGCCTCAAAGAAAGTACCGCCGACATTATATACGACTGTCCCTGCTTGTGAGTGGCCATCTTGTAGTGTCAAGTTATGTAAGTTGAATGTCAAAGCACCTGCGCCAGCACTGATTGAACCTGTACTGGTAAGACTGCCGGACATTCCCCCATCTGTAGTGAAAGCACCGTTAGTAGAGTTGGTGATTGCGCCGCTATTGGTAAATGATGTTGTAAAGCTTGTCGCACCCTGAATATCAACAGTACCGCCTGCGTTATTGTCATGCGATGCAACTGTTCCGCTAACCAGATTGGTTGTACCACCCGTAAGCGTTGTCAAAGCACCCACTGTGCCGCCAGTTACAGTCGTTGTACCAGAGTTATTGATAGCGCCTGCTGTAAGTGATGTGTTCAATGTACCCGCAGCACCAACTGTTGCAGCACCTGTTAATGTACCAGCGTTTGTTACCGTGCCGCCATTAATTTGTGTAGTGCCAGTAACAGAACCAGCCGCGTTGTTTGTAAATGTGCCGCCAGCATTGTTTGTAAGTTGCGCAACTGCTCCATCGTTTGTTGCTGTGCCAGAGTTGACAATCAGACCCGTTGTACCACCAGTAACATTGGTTGTACCAGAGTTGCCAATAACACCCGCTGTACCTGAGGTGTTTAATGTACCCAATGTAGAAACTGTTGTGTTACCCGTTAATGTACCCGCGTTTGTTGCCGTGCCGCCGTTTACAATCGTTGTGCCAGTAACCGTACCAGTTGCATTGTTTGTAAATGTACCTGCTGAAAGCAGAACACTACCCGCAGTGCCATCATTTGTTGAAGCGCCGCCTGTATTTGTGATTTTACCGGTAACTACGCCACCAGCGTTATTTGCAAACGTACCCGCACTAGTATTTACCGCAGAGATTGTTCCAACGTTTGTTGCCGTACCAGTGTTTGTAAGCAACCCTGTAGTACCGCCCGTTACATTAAATGTACCCACGTTATTAACGGTACCCACTGTGCCAGAAGTGTTCAATGTACCCAGAACAGAAACCGTTGTGTTACCCGTTAATGTACCCGCGTTGCTTGATGTACCACCATTTATAACTGTTGTGCCAGAAACCGTACCAGCCGCATTGTTAGTAAAGCTACCCGCTGAAACAAGGATGCCACTTACAGTACCATCACTGGTAACAGTACCAGCCGTAGAGGTAATAGCACCCGTGCTACCCGTGGCACCAACTGTAGTAGCGCCCGCATTTGCAAGTGTGCCATTAACGGCACCGTCAACTTGCAACGTACCAGCCGCTGCAACCGTAACCGCAGATGCCGCAGCCGTGCTACCTGTACCTGTGATGGTCAATGTACCGCCATCTACATTTGTGGCGCCCGTATATGTGTTTGCAGCAGATACACTATTTTTACCAAACGATGACGTAAGACCACCAGTACCCGTAATCACAGCATCAACAGTACCATTTCCAAGGTTTGTTAGTAATGATACATTAATCGATCCCGCACCAGTAAGGGTACCACCAGATTGCATAATCAACGACCTGATTGCATTCGTATTTGTACCATTCAGGTCAAGAATTGATGTTGCGCCTGTAACATTCCAATTATTATTCGCATCACCCAATGCCGCAGCATTACCAAGTTGCAACGTACCCGCATTAACATCGTGATCGAAGTTACCTGTATTTGTAAATGTATTCGTACCTGACAGCAGTAAAGTACCCGCGCCGTTTTTTGCAAATTCGCTTGAGCCGCTAATATCGGCAGAAACAGTGGCTGTACCAGCAGATACATCAAATGCTGTACCAGCAGCGCCATTGCCCAAAACAATGCTACCCGCTGCACCATCTTGAACTGTATAACCAGTTGTTGTGAAAGCCAGACCCAAAACCGTTTGTGCGCCATCAACACTAACAACACCAGCAGTGCCGCTGAACGTACCAGTACCAGAACCCCATACTTGGTTGGTTGTACCCAGCGCGTTATTTGTCCAGTTTGTTGTCGCCGCATCCCATGTGCTAGTGCCACCAACAGGGGCACCGTTACCACTTGTTACGTCTGCGCCATCCCAGAATTGCTGCGCGTATGTTTCAGAGGGGCTCGCCAACATACCTACAGTTAAAGCAGCAACTGCGCTAAGCGCTAGTTTTGGAAAAGAAACCGAAAGGGCTGTTGCAACAAACCCAGCACCCGGAGGGCAACTTGCTGTCTGACCTTTGTGCTTGGTCATAAACCCGCCGCGTAAAGTACTTTTAAATGTTTCGAAACTGCTTGTCTTAGAGATTGGCATATAATTAGCCCCCGTTTAAAATATCAAATTTACACGTGAATTTTAAAAAAGACACGCCCCTAGGGCTGTCTCTTATACACATCTGACGCTGCCGACGATCTA
>OLHJ01000455.1_pt1 | contig 13168 bp, 9 predicted proteins | sample 1609491 | NCBI WGS metagenome assembly OLHJ01 (sample SAMN05416861, study PRJEB24817) | seawater metagenome | isolation source: Sea water | place: Canada:Atlantic | collected 2013-11
TTTGAATGCAGATCAAATTTGGCAAAAAATTGATAAATAAGATGACAGCGCAGGTAGCACTAACGACCATTCAATTGGATAGGATTATTGAGATGGCATGGGAGGATCGCACCCCCTTTGAGGCCATTCATTTTCAGTTTGGATTGGCAGAGAAAGATGTGATTAAATTGATGCGAGGCAATTTAAAAACAAGCAGTTTTAAGCGCTGGAGAAAACGTGTGCATAGTGGCGTGAGTCAGAAACATCTGAAAAAAAGGAATCCAGAAATTACCCGCTTTAAATGTACTCGTCAAAGAGCCATCACCGGGAATAAAATAAGCAAACGCTAATGCAATTATTCGAAACTACAAGGGTATTTCCAACCTCATATGATGAGATTCTTCAACGAGTTCGTGCAGTGAAACCAAGGAACTATGGAAAAACTCGAAATTTTATCAACGGAGCAGTCACCTATCTTTCCCCATATATCTCTAGGGGTATTATTTCAACAAAATTTGTCCTTTCTGAAGTATTAAATTCAGGTTTTAAACCCGCAGAAATAGAGAAGTTCATACAAGAACTTGCCTGGAGAGACTATTGGCAGCAAGTATGGATTGCGAAAGGAAATGCCATCAATCATGATGTAAAGCATGAACAAAAAAAAGTGTCCAATACCCAAATTCCACAAGCAATTGTCGATGCAACTACAGGCATTGATGCTATAGATAGTGCCATTCGAGCGTTTTATAAAACGGGGTATTTACACAACCATCTAAGAATGTACATTGCAGCCATTGCTTGTAATATGGGGCAAAGTCATTGGAAAACCCCTGCACAATGGATGTACTATCATCTGCTTGATGCAGATTGGGCAAGCAATGCACTGAGCTGGCAATGGGTTGCAGGAGCCAATGCCAATAAGAAATATGTTGCCAATCAAGACAATATCAATAAATACTGTTTTACGCAACAAAAAAACACCTTTTTAGACGTTCCTTACGCCGCCTTTGATGGTTTTGAGATACCCGATGTACTGCGAGAAACGACCTCTTTTTCCTTGTCTACTACTTTACCAGAAACGCAAGAAATTCTTGTGGATTCAAATCGCCCCACTTGCATTTATAATTTTTATAATTTAGATCCACTATGGAAGAAGGATCAAACTGCCAATAGAATACTTCTTTTAGAACCTTCGCACTTTCAGGCCTATCCTATCAGTGAAAATCCCATGAATTTCATGCTTGACTTTTGCCAAGAAAACATTCCGAATATTCAAGTATATATAGGAAGTTTTGATACATTGGTAAGCGAGTATGCATTGGGAGATATACACTACAAGGAACATCCTCTCAATACGCACTACAAAGGAAAAGAAACTCCGAGAGATTGGATGTTTGATGTGCAGGGCTACTACTCTTCTTTTTTTGGCTTTTGGAAAAAATGTAAAAAACAACTGAGGTATTGAAGAAACAAGCGACTCATATTGTTTGGTTGAAACGTGATATTCGTTCGCAAGATCACGAACCGCTTTTCAAAGCTGAGCGTGCTAACATTCCGTATCGGATTGTGTATCTATTTGAACCCTCACTAATGAGTGCGCCTGACACAAGTCTCAGGCATTTGCAATTTGTCTATCATTCTATTTTTGCGTTGAATAGGTCCCTAGCTCCTTTTAATCGGACTGTAGAGGTGTTTTATGGCGAAGCTTTAGATGTTTTTAAGCACTTGTCTGAAACATTAGATATTCAGAGCGTTTTTACGTACCAAGAAAGTGGCACACAAAGAACATGGGAACGCGATAAAAAAGTAGCAGCTCTTTTTAAGGAACAACAGATTCATTGGGAAGAATTTCAACGCGATGGTATTCTAAGAGGTATTAAAACAAGAACCAATTGGAACAAACAATGGCACCAAACAATGCACGCACCGGTCCTTCAAAACAACTATAGCAAATCAATAGAAAAAGCTCTTGACCACCCTTTTTTAATCCCAAAAAAATTAGAAAACCAACTGAGAGAATATCCGAAAGACTATCAGCCAGCCGGAGAATCCTATGCTTGGAAGTATCTACACTCCTTTACCAAACAAAGAGGGTTCAACTATCAAAAACACATCTCAAAACCTACAGAAAGCAGAATGGGATGCAGCCGACTCTCGCCATATTTAGCTTGGGGTAATGTAAGTATCAAACAAGTATTTCAATTTGTTGGTACCCACCCTAACGGCACAAAAAATAGCAATGCCTTTTCAGCAATGCTCACCAGACTGCATTGGCATTGTCATTTTATTCAAAAATTTGAAGTGGAATGTGAGTATGAAACTGCCTGTATCAACAGAGGTTACGAGTTATTAGCACATGAAAAAAATGAAGCCTTTATCAAGGCTTGGAAAACAGGAACTACCGGCTATCCGTTAATCGATGCTTGTATGCGTTGCGTTGCACAAACCGGTTGGATTAATTTTAGAATGCGTGCGATGGTCGTTTCATTTCTCACGCTCAACTTAGACCAAGATTGGCGCGAAGGGGTGTACCATTTGGCACAGCAATTTTTAGATTATGAGCCAGGCATTCATTATCCGCAGTTTCAAATGCAAGCAGGTACCACAGGAATCAATACCGTTCGTTTGTACAATCCCGTCAATAACTCAGAGAAACATGATCCCAATGGTTTATTTATTAAGAAATGGGTCCCTGAACTACAGGCTGTTCCTGTAGCGTATATTCATGAACCTTGGACCATGTCTTCGCTTGAACAATTGTTTTGTGAGGTTCAGATAGGCAAAGACTATCCATTGCCCATTGTAAATCTTCAAGAAAGTGCCCGGGCGGCAAGGGCTAAAATTTGGGGACATAAAAAGCATCCTGCCGTTCAAAAAGAAAAGATTCGCCTGTTACATACACATGTCAACAAAACGCACAACAATTTACATTAACTCACGCTACTATTTAACCATGAAAAAACAACATTTGCCCGAAAAAATTTGCATTGTTTGCGAGCGTCCTTTTACCTGGCGAAAAAAATGGGCAAGAGATTGGGAGCATGTAAAGTTCTGTAGTGAACGCTGTCGAAGAAATAAATAAACTCATGAAGCACATTAATCTCATATTTCCACATCAATTGTTTGAAGAATCCCCGCTGTTAGAGATAGATGCTCCTTTTTATTTGGTGGAAGAGCACTTGTTTTTTAAACAATATCCTTTTCACAAACAAAAAATAGCATTTCATAGAGCTACGATGAAACGCTATGCAGCGATGTTGGAAAAAGAACGATCAGTAGAAGTTGTATATATTGAGTCTACGACCGATATTTCTGATATAAGAGAGCTAATACCAGCGTTAAAAAAAGCAGGTATTACACATATCAATTATATAGACCCCACAGATAATTATCTTCAAAAAAGAATTCAAAAGGGGCTTCTAAAATGCAACATAAAAGCCACAGAACATGCATCGCCATTGTTTTTAAACACAAAGGAATCGCTTGCTCCTTTTTTTAGAAAGGATAAGAAAAAATACCATCAAACAAGCTTTTATACAGAGCAACGAAAAAAGAGAAATATACTGCTAGAATCGAATGGAAAACCAACAGGAGACAAATGGACATTCGATACGGAAAACAGGAAAAAATATCCGGCAAAAAAAACACCGCCACATGTTCAATTTCCAGATATAGATGGCTACTATGAGGAAGCTAAAGTGTATGTAGAAAGGTACTTTTCTCATCATTTGGGAAGTCTTACAGAATACCCATTATACCCAACGTCTTTTCAATCTTCACGCGATTGGTTAGAGCAATTTTTTGACCAACGTTTTAGGGAGTTTGGTACCTATGAAGATGCCATTGTTGCGGAGAACTCCATTTTGAATCATAGTGTGATCTCTCCGATGTTGAACACAGGCTTGCTCACACCCAAAGTTGTTATTGATGCTTGTTTGTCGTATGCAGTAAAACATGACATCCCTATCAATTCTACAGAAGGTTTTGTGCGTCAAATCATTGGATGGAGAGAATTTATTCGTGGTATCTATGAGGCAAGAGGAAGCGAAGAGCGCACTGCTAATTTTTGGAAATTCAAAAAGAAAATACCAGCATCTTTTTACGATGGTACTACGGGCATCCCTCCTATTGACAAGACGATTAAAAAGCTCTTAAAAACGGGCTATTGTCATCACATAGAACGCTTGATGGTCTTGGGTAATTTTATGATGTTGTGTGAGTTTGATCCCGATGAAGTGTACCGATGGTTTATGGAGCTCTTTATAGATGCCTATGACTGGGTCATGGTGCCAAATATTTATGGTATGAGTCAGTTTTCTGATGGCGGTCTGATGGCAACAAAACCCTACATAAGTGGTAGTAATTATTTGATGAAAATGAGCAATTATAAAAAAGGTCCGTGGCAGGAAACTTGGGATGGGCTGTTTTGGCGATTTATGGATACACATCGCGATTTCTTTTTGTCTAATCCAAGGCTAGGGATGTTGGTACGCATGTACGATAAAATGCCTACTGAAAAGAAAGAAAAACACACACAAAACGCGGCAACCTATTTGCAATCTATAGAGAACTAGGCTACGTGGTGTTTCTTTAGCAATTGTATGGTATTGTAGCCTGCCGATCCTATACAAATAATGAAAAAATCAGTCTTTTTTTTAAGAACAGCATTCAGTAAAAAAGTATCTTCGCGCCATGTGGATGTATTTAGGCCTGTTGGCGGCATTATTTCTGGGGTTACACAATTTATGTAAAAAACATGCAGTTCAGGGGAATGAAGTATTGCCTGTGCTTTTTGGTACACTCAGCGCAGGTTTTTTAGCATTAGTCCCTTTTTTTATCAGCTCCATAGTACATCCTGAATGGACCAAACAGCTAGGGTTTTATATCACAAGCCTTCCTATGGAAACCCATGGTTTTATTTTTATAAAATCAATGCTAATGGCCTCATCATGGGTGTTGGCATTCCATGCATTAAAGCATTTGCCCATTACCATTGTCACGCCAATACGTTCTGCAGGTCCTTTTTTCACATTCATAGGCGCTATTTTAATTTACAATGAACAGCCTACTTCTTTACAATGGATGGGGTTTATATGTATTATTTCTTCAGTAGTGCTCTATTCTAGAATTGGAAAGAAAGAAGGGATTAATTTTAAACGAAATAAATGGATTTTCGCCATTATTGCTGCCACTTTCTTAGGGTCTTCAAGTGGCTTGTATGACAAATTTTTAATTCAAAACCTAGCGCTGAATCCACAGACCTTGCAGTTTTGGTTTTGCTTTTACACCCTGCTTATTTTACTCGTTATTTTGGGCATTACTTGGTTTCCAAAAGCAGAGAAACGCAAGAATTTCAAATGGCGTTGGACCATTCTAGCGGTTGGAGTATTGCTACAAGCAGCTGATTATTTTTACTTTAAAGCCTTGCAAGATCCAGAAGCACTTATCATGCTGTTATCTGCCATTAAACGCAGTCAAATACTAATTGCTGTGGTGATTGGAGGATTGGTCTTTAAAGAGAAGAACAAACGAAAGAAACTGATTCCTTTAGCAGGAATTATGATTGGAGTATTTTTAATTTTATATACTTAAACCCGTCTGTTTGCTAATAATGGTGGTGGTTCTCCGTTAAAAGGGTTGGCTCTATTAATGGTTCTTGCTCCCATGCCTACTGCTCTAATAACAGCGCGGTCTCCATGTTTTTCTCTCATTTTATCCATTGCTTTGTACAAATTCAATACTTTCTGATTGTCTTCAAATAAATTGACCTGATGTCCGCCATACACCAAATTGCTAAACCGAACACCAATCAAACGCACCAACAACCTTTTTTGATAGAGGCTTTTATACAGTTCTAATACAATGGGTAAAATGGTATCATCTGAAGCACTATAGGGAATGCTCTTTTGTTTGGTATAGGTTTGAAAATTAGAATATCGTATTTTAAATGTAATACAAGAAGCCAACTTATTGCCTCTACGCAATTGAAAAATAAGGTTCTCTGCCATGGCAATAATAATACCTTTTAATTTCACGATGTCTGTTGTATCCTTATCAAAAGTTCGCTCTGTAGAAATCGATTTTCTTTCTTGGTGTTTGATAACAGGTGTGTTGTCTATACCATTTGCCTTTTTCCAAATAGTAGCTCCCTGTTTTCCAAAGACCTTTGTCATCATATGAATTGGCATTTCTTGTACTGTTTGAATGCGTTTGATGCCTAAATCGCATAGTGAAGTGTAGGTCTTCTCTCCTACCATTGGAATTTTACGAACAGATAATGGCGCTAAAAAATGTTTCTCCTTACCTGAATTGATTCGAATCTCATTATTGGGTTTGGCTTCTCCCGTAGCGATCTTAGAAACTGTTTTATTGATTGAAAGACCAAAAGAAATAGGAAGCCCTGTTTCTGTAATTATTTTTTTTCTTAGCTCAGAGGCCAATTGATGACAACCAAAGAATTTATCCATGCCTGTTAAATCGATGTAAAACTCATCTATCGAAGATTTTTCATACAATGGTACTGCATCTGCTACGACTGCTGTTACTAATTTAGAGAATTTTGTATACACTCCAGAATTGCCTCTTAACACCACTGCTTCAGGGCACAATTGTTTCGCCATTCGCATAGGCATGGCAGAATGCACTCCAAATTTTCTAGCTTCATAACTACAAGAAGCCACAACACCTCTATCAGAGGTACCTCCAATAAGCACAGGTCTGTTATTCAATCGACTGTCTATCAATCGTTCGCAAGACACAAAAAAAGTATCTAAATCCATATGTACAATTGAGCGTTCCATTTTATAAATCAATGTGTTTAGTGGTACTTTCTGCATACCTCGGATCTTGTATAATGGACAGTTTTTCCATCTTTTCAACGGCAATACTAACACAGTCAAACTCTTGCGTAACCTTCCCTGTAATTTGATAAATCCCTCGTCCTCTAAAAGGAAAATCTCTTGCTATTTTAGGAAAGTGTACGGTATCTATATGATCTCCTTTCGTATCTATAAAAGTACCAAAGTACATCAGATCTCCTTTTGAGGTTGTTGTGCGTTTGGCCGTTACATAATAGCCATAAACAGTTACCAATTTCGCTTCCTGCTCTAGAAGGTCTTTAGCGGCAATTTTTTCCTCTATGGGATCTGTTAAGAGTAAAAAAGGGCTGCACAAAGAGAACCCATAGTACTCAATCTCATCAAAAGCATCTTCTAAAGGGTTTGAAAGTAATTCTGGTGTTTTATAGGTGATTTTTTCTGATCTAAACAAGGTATTAACCTGTTCTTCTAGTACTACTTTGTGTACTTTCATATGTGCTTCCCAAAGCAATTCTCTTTTGTTTCTTTTGGTAAAAGCAAAAGCATTCACTTTAATGAGAAGTACGAGTTGTTGTAAGGCTATCGATACTCTATTGATAAAATCGTCTAAACTCAAGAAGCGCCCATTTAAAGTCCTTTCTGCCACAATTTTTTGAGCATTCTTAGCTTCAAAAGCATGCAGCATCATAAAGCCTAAATAAATCGTATTTCCAGCAATAGCATTCACATATTGAGAGGCATTGACCGTTACTGTATGTATGGTTGCTCCATGCATTCTTGCTTCGTGTATGTAATATTCTGGTCTGTAAAATCCACCGTGATTGTTAAGCGTAGCGACCATATATTCTAACGGATAATAAGCCTTTAGAAATAAACTTTGATAACTCTCTACAGCATAGGAAGCAGAGTGCCCTTTAGCAAATGCATAGCCTGCAAAACTCTCTATTTGCCTCCATATTTCGTGTGTTACTACAGCTGTATGTCCTTTATTTTTACAATTCTCAAAAAAGGTGTTTTTCACTTTTAAAAAAGCTTCTCTAGACCTACATTTACCACTCATGCCTCTTCGTAACAAATCTGCTTCTGCTAAATTAAGTCCTCCAAAATAATGAGCTACTTTAATCACATCTTCTTGATACACCATTACACCATAGGTTTCTGGCATGATTTTTAACAAGATGGGGTGTGCCTCTTTTCTTTTCTCTGGATGCCTATAACGTTTGATATACTCTTGCATCATTCCAGATTTAGCAACACCGGGTCTAATCACAGAACTGGCAGCAACCAAGCCCAAGTAATCGTTCACTTGTAGTTTTTTAAGTAGCATACGCATTGCAGGAGATTCTACATAAAAACAACCAATAGCACTCGCGCTTTTTAAGAGTTCCTTAATTTTTAAATCTTGCTTAAACCGCTTGATGTCATGAATGTCTATTGGAGGCTGTTCTGGATGATTGTACCCAACAATAGCTACAGCTTCTCGTATTTTTCCGAGGCCACGTTGACTTAAAATATCAAATTTATACAAGCCAATCTCTTCTGCGGTCACCATATCAAACATGACGGTAGGAAAGCCCTTTGGAGGCATAAACGTAGCACTATATGCATGCAATGGATTTTCAGAAATAAGAATGCCTCCAGGATGAATTCCTAAATAGTTTGGAAACCCTTGAATGTATTGACTGTAAATTAAGACCAATCTAGACATTTGGTCTAATTGATTCGGTTGAAAATTACGATTAGACAGCTTGTCTATTTCAAACTTAGGCAGGCCAAACACTTTTCCTAATTCTCTTACAGAAGCCTTGTACTTAAAAGTATTGTAGACCGTTATCAAAGAGGTGTTTTTGAATCTAGTAAACATGAAATTCATGATATCATCTCGATCTCTCCAAGAGAAATCAAGATCAAAATCGGGTGGATTTGTTCTGTGTAAATTGATAAAACGTTCAAAATACAAATCCAATTCTATAGGGTCTACATCTGTAATTCGAAGCACATATGCAATGATGCTATTAGCACCACTTCCCCGTCCAACATAATAATACCCTTTGCTACGAGCATATTTTAGAATTTTCCAATTGATTAAAAAATAGGAGACAAAATTCTTTTCTCTGATGATATTTAATTCTTTTTCTACTCTATCAAAAACACGTTTCCCTATTCTTTTGTAACGATAGCCCAAACCTCTATAAGCCAATCTTCGCAACAATCTAAAATCCAATGCTTCAGAATTTGTGTATGATTTTTGATTCTTTGGAGCGTTGTTTACTAGGCTAAAATCAATACAACAGTTCTCTATCAACTGTTGGGTATTCTCGATAAGCATTGGATATTCTGAATAGGTGCTTTTTACGGATTCCATAGCAACCATGGTATCTGATTCTTTGCCTTGTTCTGAGGTTGGTAATTTGCTAAGTAAGGTATTGTTGTCTATTGCTCGCAGTAGTCGATGTGTATTGAATCCTTTTTTGTCTTGAAAGGAAACCGTCATTAACACCACCAATTTCTCTAGCTGATATTGCCATTCAGAAAATTTCAACGGATTTAAATCAGCAGGTGTTATGCCAATAAACTCATGTGCTTTTAGAGGTCTTACTTTTTGTTGAAATGGATAGATTACATAGGTGTCTTCAAGATTCGTAGCAGTCTCTGGAATCTCCATATTTGTAGGGTGTAAAAAAGAAGACAAATAGCTGTTGATATGCGCATAACCAAGTGCACTTTTTGCAAGCATGATGAATTGTTGCTGGGCTCCATTTCTAAAATCAACCCCTAAAATGGGCTTTATCCCATTTTCTAACGCCAATTTCAGAAAATCCAATCCTGCTGTGGTACTATTAATATCTGTTAGCGCTATTGCACTTACATTATGTGTTTTAGCCAATGATATCAAGCCTTTCGGACTTATTGAGCCGTATCTCAAACTATAGTATGTATGTGTATTTAAAAACATTTTACAAAAATAGTTTCATTTTTAAACATTGATTGTTTATTTTTGAAACAATTATGACATATATAGCCCAAAACATCAGACATCTCAGAAATTTAAAAGGATTGTCTCAAGAATATTTTTCTGAAGAAATAAAAATTACGCGTTCTCAATTGATGTCGTATGAATCTGAAAGAACAGCACCTTCTATAGAAACCTTAATTAAAATATCTGATTATTTTAGTTTGCCTATAGACATTCTACTTCGTAATAATTTAACCTTATCAGAGGATACCTCTTTTATAGATATTGGCAACCAGCGTGTCTTATTTCCTATAACGGTTGACAATAGCAATGAGGATTTGATAGAAATCATTCCTTTAGAGGCTTCTGCAGGCTATTTAAATGGCTATGCAGACCCGGAATATGTAGAAGATTTAGGAAAGATCAAACTGCCTTTTCTTCCTACGGGAAAACACAGAGCTTTTCCTATCAAAGGAGACTCTATGCTACCTGCTAAAAGTGGTTCTTTTGTGATTGCAAAGTACTTAGAAAATGCAACAGACATAAAAGACGGAAAAACCTATGTGATCTTAACAGAAAATGATGGTTTGGTTTACAAGAGAGTCTATAACCATATTGAAGAAAAGCAGTCTCTTTTATTGGTTTCTGATAATAAGTTATACGATCCGTATGAGGTTGCTGTTGAAACAGTCTTGGAAATTTGGGAATATACCTGCAGCATCAATACACAAGAATATGATGAGCATGAATTAAAAATTAGCAGTATTGCTCAAATGTTTACGCAGTTAGGCATCGAGTTAAAAGCCTTAGAAAAATTAATCGCATGATGTATTCAGTAATCGATATTGAAACGAACGGAGGTCACAAAATTACAGAGATCTCTATATTGGTATACAATGGAACTGAAGTAGTCGATGAATTTACAAGTTTGGTGAACCCAGAATGCAACATTCCGTATTATATTACAACATTAACAGGTATTAATGACGCCATGGTAGCCAGCGCTCCAAAATTCTATGAAATTGCAAAGAAGGTCCTCGAAATTACAGAGAACACCATCTTTGTTGCTCATAATGTAAATTTTGACTACACCATCATTCAGAAAGAGTTTAAAGCATTAGGCGCTAGTTTTAAAAGAAAAAAACTATGTACCATCCGACTGTCTAGAAAAATAATTCCTGGCTTACAGTCTTATAGTTTAGGAAAACTCTGTACCTCTTTAAACATTCCTATCTCGAATAGGCACCGAGCCAAGGGAGATGCAGAAGCCACCGTTATTTTACTTGAAATGCTTCTTGAAAAAGACACAGATCATACGATTATTGAAACGTTTTTAAAGCCAAGTTCAAGGGCAGCTACTTTGCCTCCACTATTACCTAAAGAGGTGTTTGATGCACTTCCAGAGAAGGAAGGTGTTTATTATTTTAGGGATAGCGAAAATGCTGTTATTTATGTGGGTAAAGCAAACAACATCAAACAACGTGTATTGAGTCACTTGTACGATAAATCTAAAAGAGAGGTGACCATGTGTTTAGAGACAGCCAATATTACATTCACCGAAACAGGAAGCGAACTTTTGGCATTGCTTTTAGAATCATCAGAAATAAAGCGGTTGTATCCAAAATTTAACAGAGCACAACGAAGATCCGGAGAGAGTATTGCACTTTTTAGCTATCAAGATCGAAGCGGTATAACGCATATTGCCACCAATAAGACAAAGTTAGTAGCACAACCCTTGACCAAATTTTTTAACGCAACAGAAGCAAGGATTTTCATAGAAAAACTCTGTGAAACCTTTGAACTATGTCCGAAGTATTGTCATTTACAGTCCGCTGTTTCTACTTGCTTTCATTATCAAATTAAACAATGTAAAGGCATTTGTGAACAGAAAGAAGCTGTTGAAGCTTACAATAAAAGAGTGCAGAAAGCCATTGCTTCTGTACAGTATCAATCAGAGAGTTTTGTGATTCATCAAAAAGGAAGAAATCCAAAAGAAAAAGCATTTGTGCTTGTTGTAAACAATATTTATAGAGGTTTTGGCTACCTTCCTAAAAACACAGAAATCACATCTATAGAGACCTATACAGAAGCGATTCAGCCAATGAAAGACACCCGAGATAGCAAACGAATTTTAAATTCGTATACAAGGAAGCATCCAAAAGAAATAAGCCAATTAAACAGTGACTTCACACTAGAAAACCTGAACTTTACGTCAGGATCTAACTTGTTTAATTTGTAAGCAGCAGTCTTAGTTCTTTTTCTTCTTTTTAGCGGCAACCTTAACACTGCTGTTGTTCTCTGACAAGTGATTTGCCAGTATTTTCTCAATCAATTCTTCTTTGGTTAAATGATGAAATACTGTTCTTATTTTTTTTCTAAACTCCTCTGAAATGTCACGATTGGGTTTTGTTTTAAATATCTTTTTTGCCCATAATACACCGTTATTCTCTTCAATGCTTTCTGGACTAGCTTTCTGTAACGGTGTGAATTTGATTCCTAACTCGTCTTCAAAATCTGGAATATCAATCACTTCTTCTTGTTGTAGAATCGTTAAAGAAAGTCCTTTTGCTCCTGCCCTAGCCGTACGACCACTTCGGTGTACATAGGCATCATAGGTGTCCGGTAAATGATACTGTACCACATAGGCGACTTCTTTCACATCAATACCACGTGCTGCCAAATCAGTAGCGACTAAAATATCAATATAGCCCTCTCTAAACTGCCCCATAATTCGATCTCGGATCCCTTGTGTTAAGCTGCCATGAATAGCTCCAGATGAAAATTTATGAATTGCTAAGTTCTTTGCTAACTTATTCACGGCTGCCTTTGTTTTACAAAAGATAATCCCTCTTTGACCTGCCTTAGAAGTTAAAAAATGTAGCAATACCTCTAATTTTTCAATAGGCTCAACCACGACATATTGGTGAGCAATCCCTTGATGTCCAACAGTATCCATATCTGCCTCAATATGTACAACGTGTTTCGACATGTAATTCTGCACCAATTGCTTAATAGCTCCTGGCATGGTTGCTGAAAAAAGTATAGTTCTTCTCTTTTTGGGAAGCGCTTTCATAATGGCATCCAATCCTTCTTTTAGCGCACTCACCATTTCATCTGCTTCATCAAGCACGAAAAATGAAACTTGTGTTACATCAATGGCCTTGCGTTGTATCAAATCTGCCAAACGCCCAGGTGTTGCCACGACCATATGCGTGTCTGCTTGCAAGCGTTCTATTTGAGGCTTTATGGGGATTCCTCCACACACTGCTGCTATTGATATTGCAGGACTGTTTTTAGCAAAGGCTACTAAATTATGATACACTTGTTGTCCCAGTTCTCTTGTAGGTGTTAAAATGACAGCCTGAATATGAGTTGATTGTGTATCGATTAACTGCAGTAAAGGCAGTCCAAATGC
>OLHJ01000456.1_pt1 | contig 13127 bp, 7 predicted proteins | sample 1609491 | NCBI WGS metagenome assembly OLHJ01 (sample SAMN05416861, study PRJEB24817) | seawater metagenome | isolation source: Sea water | place: Canada:Atlantic | collected 2013-11
TTAGTGCTTTTGAATCTATTAAAGTAAAAGCGATTGCTGCAGGAAATTGGGTAATTATAAAAGCTATTTCTGGGGCAAAAAAAATAGATGAATTATCTGATGCTAAGGTATCAAGTAATAGTTTATATCTAGGTTTATTCTCAGGTAATAACGCTACTGGTTCTCAAAATACTGGGCTTGGCGAAGGATCTTTGATTAGTGTAAGTGGCGATTACAATGTAGGATTAGGATCACTTGCTGGTGTTTTATTAGGAAGTGGAGAAAATAATATCCTTATTGGTCATCAAGCTGGTTCATTAAGTGGTACTGGAATTACTTCAGGTGATGGCAATATCATGATTGGAGCAAGTGTTGATGCTTCTGCTCAGGTAGTGAGCAATGAACTAAATATTGGAGATGCTGTTTATGCAACCAACCTTTATGGAGCCACAGCCAATGTAGGTATTGGTAATGGTAATAATGCTCCTAATAGCACCTTATCTGTAAATGGTTCTGTGAGTATGCCAATACGTACTGGTGCCCTTAATACAACTTATACTTTAACAGATAAAGATTATACCTATTTAGTTAATGGTACTTCGTCTAATTCTGCTGATATTACTCTTCCAACTGCAGCAGGAAGGGAAGGGCGTATATACATTATTAAAAATGTGGGTACTTCAAATGATCAAGATATATTAACTACAGGTTCAGAAACTATAGATAATGCTGCATCCATTTCTCTTGCTATAGGTTTTATATCAAGAATTATTATCGTTCAAAGTGATGGACGCAATTGGTGGATAATTAGTGGAGGATAAGTTAAACTCACCCCAACCAACCATCTCTATCTAAACTGCGATATTGAATGGCTTCGGAAATATGTTCGCCAATTATAGATACTGAAGCTTCTAAATCGGCAATCGTACGAGATACTTTTAAAATACGATCGTAAGCTCTTGCCGAAAGGTTTAATCGTTCCATAGCCGTTTTTAAAAGATGCAAAGATGCAGCATCCAACTTACAATATGCTCGAATCTGTTTTACGCCCATTTGTGCATTATAATGTACCGTATCTGAATCTGAAAATCGTTGAGATTGTAATTTTCTTGCTTTGGTAACTCGTTCTCTAATTATCGTACTTAGCTCTCCCCTACGCTCGTCACTTAACTTCTCAAAAGGAACTGGAGTGACTTCTATATGAATATCGATACGATCTAATAAAGGCCCTGAAACCTTTCCTAAATAGCGTTGCATTTCTTGAGGAGAGGAAGTCATTGGAGAATCGGGATCATTAAAATAACCACTAGGACTGGGGTTCATACTCGCTACCAACATAAAACTGGAAGGATAGGTTACTGTAAATTTCGCTCTAGAAATTGTCACTTCTCTATCTTCTAAGGGCTGCCGCATGACTTCGAGCACGCCTCTTTTAAATTCGGGTAATTCGTCTAAAAATAAGACGCCATTATGTGATAAGGAAATCTCTCCGGGTTTTGGATAGGCACCGCCTCCGACCAAGGCTACATCTGAAATTGTATGATGAGGGCTTCTGAATGGTCTAGAACTCATTACACCTCCTTTTTTCATAGTTCGTCCAGCTACGCTATGTATTTTGGTGGTCTCCAAAGCTTCTCCCAAGGTCATGGGAGGTAAAATACTGGGCAATCGTTTTGCTAACATTGTTTTTCCAGATCCAGGAGGGCCAATAAGGATAATGTTATGTCCACCAGCTGCAGCAATTTCCATACAGCGTTTGATAGATTCTTGCCCTTTCACATCTGCAAAATCGAATTCTGGGTTTTCTAAATGATTATAAAATTCTGCTTCAATATCAACTATGGTTTCTTCCAATGCCTTATTTTCATTAAAGAAATCGATTACTTCTTTGATGTTATCAACACCAAACACTTCAAGCCCATCTACTATAGCTGCTTCTTTAGCATTTTGCTCTGGTAATATAAAACCTTTAAAACCTTCTTCTTTAGCTTTTATAGCAATTGGCAAGGCTCCTCTAATAGGTTGTAAGCTTCCATCCAGGGAAAGTTCTCCCATTATAATATATTCATCTAAAGAGTTTTCCTCTTCAATCTGTTCTGTTGCAACTAAGATTCCCATTGCCAAAGTTAAATCGTAGGCAGAACCTTCTTTACGCATATCGGCAGGCGACATATTCAAGATTAATTTTTTACCGGGAATTTTATAGCCATTGTTCTGAAGAGATGCAGCTATTCTATAATTACTTTCCCGAATGGCATTATCTGGAAGTCCTACCAAATGATAGCCAATTCCTTTGTCTACATTTACCTCAACGGTAATGGTGGTAGCTTCCACACCAAACACAGCACTCCCATATACTTTAGTAAGCATAATTTATTTTATATAAATAAGGGAGTTAAAGAAGGATTGAAGATAGTGAAAAAACTTAAGTGTTCTTAAAAAAACAAGGATTACTCGCTAAACTTAAACTTACTAAATAAGAAATGTTAAGTGACAAAAAAGCATAAAAAAACCCTACAACATTCGTTGAAGGGTTTTTAAATCTAATTAGATTTATATCTTATTGCTTAATAATCTGCAATACATTAGTACTATTATCAGCAGTTACTCTAACAAAGTAGTTCCCAGCTTGAAAAGCAGAAAGGTCTATCTGTGTTAATTTTGTAGTTCCAGTTTCTGAATATAATGTTTGTCCTAAAACATTCATCACTTCCACAGAGCTAATAACAGATGCTGCTTCAATATTCAGCATACTTGTTGTTGGGTTTGGGTAAGCAACTAATCCTTCAATTTCAAGATCGTTAACACCTAAAGTTCCAGCAACAGTAAAATTGTATACTTCAGAGTATTCCCCTTCAGCACAAATTGAATTAGGTTTCACTCTCCAAAAATATTCTGCTCCTTGGGTTACTCCAAGGATTAATACATGAGGCAATACTGTAGTTTCTGAAAAACTTAAAAATGAAAAATCTGGATATCTACTCAATTCAAATTTATAGTTTTCTATAGTATTGTCTCCTTGTTCCCACATAAATTCAATAACAACGGGTAAATCAACCGCATCATCTTCAGGATAAGTAAGTCCTATGTCTGTCACGTTTGTACTTAATACTCGTAAAACAACATAAACATTAACAGAGGCTGCAGATCCTTCTGCTGTAACCGTAATTGGATAATCTCCTGGAGGTAAAGTATCAATACCGTCTAAAGTTAATACGGAAATTCCTTCAGTATTTAATGACGTTGGGCTTAAAGTTCCAGTTGTACCTGAAGGTAAATTAGAGACTGAAAAATCAACAGTATCTGAAAACCCATCATTAAAGCCTAAATCTATATCAAAGGTTACACTACCATCTACAGCACAAGCTTCTTTTATACCGTTATGACTAGAAGCTGTAAATTCTTCTTTATCAATCCCTGTTACAATTAAAGAAAAAGCTTGCACATCATCTGATAATGCACTTCCTTTATGTGAAACTTGGATAATATATTCTCCAGTTGCTCCAGCAATTTCTACTTTTTCAATATTATCAACTAGATTATCACCTTTAGTCGCAGGAGCGGCATAATTAGCAGCATCTAACTTCCAAGGAAAATAAGTAGATCCACCATCTTTAGACACTCTTATATCCAAATCGTTAATTAAACTAGTCGTAGCAACGTCTTCTATTCCTGATGGTAAAATATTTCCTGGTAAATCTGTCCAAGTAAGGGATACCATTAAATCCTCCACTCCATTAGATTGCACAGAAAAAGTATATACTTCTTTATTTTCTAATTCTTCTTCTATAATTACAGATGTAGTACCATTATTGCTTATTACTTCTGCTCCTCTTTCCACATTAATTAAACCCCAACCAAATCTATAATCTGGACCTGGAGAAGTACCTGCTTCATCTGCTGTATGTAAAGTTAAGCCACGAAGTGTTGAACTTAGCATAAACTCACCATTTAGATTATTATAATGTTGTTGTAATAATATAATACTTCCTGCAACACTTGGAGAAGCCATTGATGTTCCATTATAATTAGCGTAATTAGACGCACCCACAGAAGAATACATAGAGACACCTTTAGCAGAAATATCTGGTTTTATACGACCATCATCTGTTGGCCCCCAACTACTAAAAGAAGACATATTAACACTATTTGGACCTGTATAATTCAATACTTCCATAGTCGCAGCAACTACTAAATTATTTTTTGACACTCCTCTACCAGTTAAATAATCATAACCACTATCTCCAGTATTTACACCAGATTGTCTATCGTTTCCTGCTGACCATACTGATAAATAATATGGTGCATTATAAGCGATGTTATCTACACCTCTTGCAGTACCATTATAAAAACCCAATTGCCATAAGGGTACATTATCAATATTCGCACCATAAGAATGATTAGAAACTAATAAACCATTAGCAGCAGCAGCAATCATTTCGCTAGAGTCACTTGACCAATCATGAGCTAATAGTTCTGCTTCTGGAGCCATACCAGTTGCGGCTCCACCAACTACATCAGCAGTACCAATCATAGTACCCGCAACATGAATAGAATGGTCACTATAGGTTGGAGGTACATCTACCTGAGTAACTCTATTATCTAAAAGTGGATGTGAAAGTCGAACAGCTCCACCGTCCCATTCTCCAAGAACCATACCTTGACCGTTTAAATCTAATCCTGCACCACCACCAGTATGTACTTTATTTGCACGTGATGTGATTCCTCCTTCTCTATTATGTGTTACATAATATTTTGGTTTTCCATTTTCATAAACCCCAACTAATTCAGCTCTTCCTCCGTTTGGCATTTCAATAACTTCTTCCCAACCATTAATTGCAGCTAATTCTAAAGCTCTTTGTTTTTCTTGAGCGAAAGCAGATGCATATTCAGATTCTAGTCTGCTTAATGCTTCTAAATCGTAATTCGCAATAATTCCTTGTTGTTCTGCATATGTTTGTGCAAACAAACCGTTCATGGTTAACAATAAAGAAACCATAACTACTAGTGTACTTCTTTTCATTTTTTTCAATTTTTAATTTTTGTAAATATACATAATGTTTAGCTTAATACCTATTTTATTAAACATAAAATATACAATAATCCTTTAATAAGTGCGCGAAAATATTAAAAATATATGAAAAAAGTTACTGATTAGTGAAGGACTATCCCTTATTTATAAACAATCTATAATTTAACTAAAAATTAATGATGCTATCAATTTATTTAATCTGAATTAAGAGCTTGATTCGCTAATTTTTTTCCTAGCTCAACTCCCCATTGGTCATAACTAAATATATTCCAGACAATCCCTTGAACAAAAAGCTTATGTTCATACATTGCAATAATACTCCCAAGATTTTTGGGACTTAGCTTATTAATTAAAATAGTATTAGAAGGCTTGTTTCCTTCAAAAGATTTAAAATTATCGATCACTTCTTTTTCATAAGTACCCTGCAGTAATGCTTGGGATTGAGCGAAAAAATTTGCCATTAGTAAAGAATGGTGCTTTTTATTGCCATGTAAAGATTCTGAAAAACCTATAAAATCCACAGGTATTAGTTTTGTACCCTGATGCAATAATTGAAAAAATGCATGTTGGGCATTCGTACCCACATTCCCCCAAATGATTGTCCCTGTTTGGTAATCCACAAACTCACCATTTCTATCCACTCCCTTACCATTACTTTCCATAATGGCCTGTTGAAGGTAAGGAACAAATTTTTCTAAATATTGTGTATATGGTATGACTGCTTCGGTTTCTGCTTTAAAAAAGTTGGCATACCAAATGGATATTAATGCTAATTTTACTGGAATATTATTTGAATAATCTTCTTCTTTAAAATGATGGTCCATGTCATTTGCTCCCTGTAACAATTCTTCAAAATGTTGGTATCCGATAGAACAACAAGTGGATAACCCTACAGCACTCCAAAGTGAAAATCTACCACCAACCCAATCCCATATAGGAAAAATGTTCTCTTCAGAAATCCCAAAAGAAGTAGCGTCCTTAATATTGGTTGAAACTCCAACAAAATGTTTTGAGACATCTTGGGCATTTCCTTTTTCTAAAAACCATTCTTTAATGGTTAAGGCGTTTGCTAATGTTTCTTGTGTTGTAAACGTTTTAGAAACCAATATAAACAAAGTGGTTTCTCTATTTAATTTTTTTAATGTTTCTGAAATATGATCCCCATCCACATTAGAAACATAATGAATTTGCAAATGATTTTTATAATATGAAAGTGCTTCAGTTACCATTTTTGGTCCTAAATCACTACCACCAATCCCGATATTTACGATATCGGTAATTGCTTTTCCAGAACATCCTTTCCAGTTCCCAGAAATAATGTTTTCTGAAAATTGCTCCATTCTATAAAGGGTCTTTTTTACTTCGGGTTTTAAATTATCTAAGTCGCGAAGAGCCATATGCAAAACAGCTCTATCTTCGGTTTTATTTATTTTCTCTCCACTAAATTGTAGTTGGATAGCTTCTTTTAATTTTACTTCTTCCGCTAATTCAGTTAATAGAGAAAGTGTTTTATCGGTAATTCTATTTTTAGAAAAATCTACTTGAAAATTATTCCATTCCATTATCATTCGATTCTCTCTGGCAGGATCGTCTTTAAATAAATCCATCATATGAACCTTTTTCATTTCAGAAAAATGTTGCTGCAACTTTCTCCAAGCTTCAGTTTTAGTAGGGTTTATAGAAGGGAAACTCATGTATTTTTATTTGTTATTTTATAATGATTAATCAAACCATCAATAGGTCTTCTTACGATAGAACCCAATTCCAAATGATAGGGTTTTAAACAATCCCGTATGATATCTTCAGAAAAATGTGCTATGGATCCAACAAAGTGGATAGGAACTTGTTGTGCCTCTTTAAAACAAAGAATCCGGTTTTCAATAAACTTTGACATCCCCTCACTTATCAATTTGTAAAAATAACCATTTACCTCTTCACTTGTAAATATAAATTCTGCAAATGAAGCCAAATAGGCATTTGGATTTGGCTTTTTATAAAGATTCATTTTTATAATATCCGCCTTTAGTTCAAACCTTTCTTCAAATTTTAAAACTAATTCTGAGGGCATTTTATTATAAAAATAATCTCTTATCAATCTCTTTCCAAAATAATTCCCACTGGCCTCATCCATTAAAATATAACCTAAGGATGCGGCTGATGGATGAATGTTTGTTCCGTCGTAATAACAACTATTAGACCCTGTACCCAAAATACATACAATCCCAGGTTGAGAAGTTACTGCATAAACAGCCGCTAAAGTATCTTCTTTAATCGCTATTTTTGCATTTGTAAATTGTCCCTGAATTACCTTTTTAAGTATCTTGCTAGGTGTAGAAGTTCCACAACCCGCCCCATAAAAATCTACTTTGTCAACTGACTCATCTATACTTTTTAAGTCGGGGTTTAATTGAATTCGCCTTAATAATTCATCTTCAGGAAATACCGCAGGATTTAATCCTTCCGTACGCGTTTTAAGAACTACTTCACCAGAGGTATCTAGTAGTACCCAATCACATTTTGTAGATCCGCCATCAGCAATTAAAACCATTCACTATAATTTAGAAATATGTACCGCTAAATCTACTAATTTTGAAGAATAACCATACTCATTATCATACCAAGCTACTAACTTAAAGAAATTATTGTTAAGAGCCATACTCGCATTAGAATCATAATTGCAAGTATTTGTTTCAGAAACAAAATCTTGAGAGACTACTTGATCTTCGACAAAATTAATAATGCCTTTATAGGCTCCATTTGCATCTCTTTTTAAAACCGCATTAATCTCATCCATACTTGTTGATTTTTGAGTTCTAAGTGTTAAATCGATTACAGAAACATTTGCTGTAGGTACTCTAAAAGCCATTCCTGTTAATTTTCCTTTTAATTCTGGAATTACTTTAGTTACAGCTACTGCTGCACCGGTACTTGTAGGAATGATATTGTTTATAGCACTTCTTCCTAATCTATAATTTTTAGGTGATGGGCTATCAACAGTGTATTGAGTAGAGGTAGCTGCATGTATGGTAGTCATAAGTCCTTCCACTATTCCAAACTCATCATTTATACTTTTAGCTAAAGGAGCTAAACAATTTGTAGTACAAGAAGCACAGGATATTACAGTATCTTCTTCTTTAACATTTTCATGATTTACTCCCATCACAAACATAGGAGCAGTTTTTGAAGGTGCTGATATTACAACTTTTTTCGCTCCTGCTTTTAAATGGGCAGAGGCTGAATCTATTTCTTTAAAAATCCCAGTACATTCAAGAACAACTTCTACATTTTCTTCATTCCATTTAATCTCTTCAGGGTTTCTTTCAGAAGTAATTCGTATATTCTTACCATCGACTATCAATTGTCCATTTATCACCTCTACAGATCCTTTATATTTTCCATGAACGGAATCATATTTTAACAAGTAAGCTAAATGATCTACATCTAATAAATCATTAATAGCAACCACTTCAACTTCACTATGTTGTGCTGCAATTCTAAAGGCAAGTCTTCCTATTCGGCCAAAGCCATTTATTCCAATTTTTTTCATTTATTTTTTTATTTATTTATATGGAGGTAATATCTGCCACTCTTAGTAAATCGATATCAATCTCATTATCCCCTTTTATAGCTTCTGCAAAAGGTACAGATACAATTTTATTATTTTTAACTCCTACCATCACATTAGTTTCTCCTCTTAATAATGCATCAATTGCACTAACGCCTAATCTGCTTGCAAATACTCTGTCTCTGCAGCTTGGCGTTCCTCCTCTTTGCACATGTCCCAATACCGTAACCCTCACTTCATATCCCTTTAGATTATTTTCAATATATTCAGCAACATCAAATATGTTTTTACCTACTTTATCCCCTTCAGAAACAACTACAATACTAGATGTTTTTCCAGATTTCTTATTCCTTTTCAAAGATTCTACAAGACGTTCTCTTCCCATATTTTGCTCCGGAATTAATATTACTTCTGCTCCAGAACCAATACCAGCACTTAATGCCAAATCTCCAGCATCTCTTCCCATTACTTCAACTAAAAATATTCGATTGTGTGAATGTGCAGTATCTCTAATTTTATCGATTGCAGAAACCACTGTGTTTAACGCTGTATCGTAACCAATTGTATAATCTGTACCGTTTATGTCGTTATCAATAGTTCCTGGAAGCCCAATAACTGGTATATCATGTTCTTCTAGAAAAGCTATCGCTCCACTAAAAGTACCATCCCCACCAATAACTACTAATGCATCAATTTCTGCCTCTTTTAAATTATTAAAGGCAATATTTCTACCTTCTTTTGTTCTGAATTCTTTAGATCGTGCAGATTTTAAAAAGGTTCCTCCTCTATTGATTAAGTTTTTTACAGAACGAGCATCTAATGTTTTAAAATCCCCTTCTATCAAACCTTCATAACCTCTATAAATACCGATACACTCTAAATTATGGTAAACACTAGATCGCACTACAGCACGAATAGCAGCATTCATTCCAGGAGAGTCTCCTCCACTAGTCAAAACACCTACTTTTTTAATTTTATTATTTCTCATGGTTTTTTTAGATAATTGTATCCTATATTTTTAATATAAACCTAAAACATCTCTTAATCGTACAAATAAAAAAAAGTTAATTTTGTTTAGTTTTTTGCATATTCAATCTCCTTTTCAAAATTATAAAAAGTTTCCACATTAACAGCACCTATTCTAAGATCAATAGTCCATTCAATTACTTTAGAAAATAACTTGTTTATTAAATCACTTTTAGCATCTTCTAAATAATACTTTATCGCTAATTATATTTTTTGTATCCACCAATTGTTATTAAACTAATTGGTTTACAAACAAAGTGCGTTATCGTATAAATAACGCACTTAGATAATAATTATTAAAAAAAAAAAAATTAACGCTTAATCAACTTAATATTGCTTGTTCCTTTTAAAGTATTTATTCTAGAAAAATATAATCCTGCAGGTAAATAACTAACATCAATACTAGCTTCTGTTGAGTTTGGATTTATTTCCAAAACTATTCTACCCTGAACATCAACTAACTGAATGGTATTAATAACTTGGTTGCTGGTTTTAAAATTCCAAACACTTTGTGTTGGGTTAGGATATACACTTACACTATTTGCTTCAAAATCTCCAACACTTAAAGGCGGAGGACAGGTATTAAATATATCATCATCTGCAACTCCTGCAGCATGAATTCTATTTGCATAATTTGTATTGTCCGTGTTTATTTGAGTACCATCATTTTCACAAGCTAATAAATCCTCTTCAACTCCAGTATTATCGTTATTCCATAAATATTCAAAAGCAATATCAGGTCTTACAAAAGCCGTGTGTGTTCCATCACCATTATCTACACATCCTGGGCCACCAAATTCGTTAAATTCATTTACGCTATATCGCATATAATGGAAATCACCAGAAACAGCATTTACAACAAGCTCTGTATAAGTAACACCAGGAACTCTAAAGGAGTTGAAATAAAACAATTGATTATCTCCCCCAATTGTCATAATTCTATTGCAATAGCTATTATAATCAGTATTGAAATCATGGTCGAGTGCAATATCATTATCCAATCCTTTCCCTGCAACTTTAATTGCCATAGCTTCTTGATCTGTGGAAGTATCATCAAAAGTTACTCTCCATAAATATTCATTGGTACCATCTGTAGAAGAACTAAAATCAAAAGTCCAAACATCGGAACCTTCATCAGCAGCGGGGTAAAAATCAAAATTTCCACCAAAGTTTGCAAGAACATCTACACTTGCTACATTAGACAGTTCTGACACATCTATGGATGCAGTTTGTGCAAACAAGAAGTTTGTAATTAAAAGCAATAAAAATGTAATTTTTTTCATAGTTAAGTAATTTAAAATTATTAATTGATTTTTTAATTGGTATTCTTTACATTACCAAATATAACACCTATTTATTACCAAATCTATATTTCTACCGCTACAAAAAACATACAAATCAAAATATATTGATATTAAAAAAAAACTGTCTTAAAACAACAACAACAACAAGACATTTAATGACTTAAAAAAAATAGTAGCTTTAATTAGTTTATTAAAAAACACATAACTGTATGGGTAATGTTGTGGTTTTTTAAAATATGTTGCAGTATAATTATAAATAAGATTTTTTTGATGTGTCTGTAAATACCTTATTCATAAAATACCATTTAACCAAACGCTACCGAATTATTAAATTGATTCGTCTAAATTTCACTAATCCCTTTAGTTCTTCTATCTTATCCCAAAGCCTCAATAAATAACTATATTTCTTTCTAGATCTTCCCTCCAAGATTCGTAAAAAAAAGAGATACAAACTAATATTATCTTTAATTAGACAAAAGTTCAATTAATGATCAATATAATAATTCTAGATATTTAATTTGTGAAGGAAACGCTCCATCTAAATTAGAACCTAGAATTATCTATCGTATAGTAAACTATCATCAATCAATTCTACAAAAGCGTTTCCTTTATTATTAATTAAACCTTAATCCATAAATATTCTATTTAAATATAATAATTACTGCTTAATCAGTTTTATAATTTTAGTACCTGCTGAAGTATTTATTTTCGAAAAATATAATCCTGCTGGTAAACTAAAAGGATCAATGATAGTTTCACTTGCATTTGGTTTTGTTTTTAAAACAACTCTACCTTGAACATCTATTAATTGAATAGAATCAATAATTAGGTTATTGGTTTTAATATTCCAAACATTTTGTGTCGGGTTTGGATAAAAAACAATTGATTGCAATTCATTGTCGTCTAATCCCAAAGCTACAGCCACCTCTATATCATCATAATAATAGGTAGACCCATCACCTGGTAAATCCACTACAAATTCAAAGAATACGATTACCGTTGTAAAATCAATTCCAGCAGTTAGTCCTGTGAAATCCCAAGTAAGTGTTTCCCACTCATCGCTAACCGTAGTCATTGCATCCAATTCTACAAAGGCTCCTCCTACTGCTTCCAACTTTAATCTTACTGGAATGTTTGCCTTTGGTGACCAAGTCTTAATCGATATCATTTCTGAACTAGAAAAATCTATTGGAGTATCCAAGCCCATTGAAGTTCCTGCATAAAATTGTGCACCATCTGTTTTTGTAGTTCTCACTACAGTATCACTCGTATTCTCTCCTGACATATCTGGATTCGGCTCTACAGCTGAATCTGCCCCTTCAAAACCAAGTACACCATAAGCAGCTGTGTCACTCTCAAAATCTACAGGCAATTCAACTAAATCTCCTACTGGAGTAGTACCAAAAGTAATATTGTCAAAATATATAATATCATCAGCATCACGATCTATAAAATCTGGAAAGATAATAATTTGATCTAAGCCTGTTGTTTCTGGTAATCCAATGTAAGCTGAAAAATCTATAGTAATTTCTTCCCATTGATTAATTAGTGTATTAGCTACTTTTATTTCAGGTTGAGCTCCTCCAGAAGGAGTCGCAAATTTGATACCAACATCACTGATCTTGGTTTTATACACCATTATTTTCACGGTAGAGTTTTCACTAGACAAATCAAAAGTTCCTAAATCTGCACCATGCATAGACTCAACACCTGCCCATGGGTTTCCTGCATCTCTTGCTGTGAATTTAGCAACAGTTGCTGATGCATTTATTCCAGAAGGATCTGGATTAGAAACAATTTCTAATGGAGGATTGTCGTCGTTTTCAAAAACTGTCCAAGTCCAAGTATTTCCAAACTCGCCTGGTTCAAAAGTAATAGGGGCATTTAAATCCGTTATTGATTCTGCCACCTCTATATCATCATAATAATAGGTAGATCCATCTCCTGGTAAATCCACTACAAATTCAAAGAATACAATCACCGTTGTAAAATCAATTCCAGCAGTCAGTCCTGTGAAATCCCAAGTAAGGGTCTCCCACTGATTGGTAACTGTAGTCATTGCATCCAATTCTACAAAGGCTCCTCCTACTGCTTCCAACTTTAATCTTACTGGAATGTTTGCCTTTGGTGACCAAGTCTTAATCGATATCATTTCTGAACTAGAAAAATCTATTGGAGTATCCAAGCCCATTGCTGTTCCTGCATAAAATTGTGCACCATC
>OLHJ01000459.1_pt1 | contig 13082 bp, 11 predicted proteins | sample 1609491 | NCBI WGS metagenome assembly OLHJ01 (sample SAMN05416861, study PRJEB24817) | seawater metagenome | isolation source: Sea water | place: Canada:Atlantic | collected 2013-11
GGCTCGGAGATGTGTATAAGAGACAGAGTTAAGGGTAACATAATGAAAACGGTTGGTGGCGGAAATGGCGTAAACTTTGCAAATGAAATATCCATTTGATTGGCTTCATTTAAGAACCAATCATTATCGTAAAATTGAGATACCTGTTGCCCCTGACTAAATAGTTTTGCCCCCGCATAGTAATTCGTAAAATCGGAGTTTAGTTGGGTACACCCCGGTAATATCCCCTTCCATACCGTAACAAAACTCATTAAAATGAGTACTATCCATTTATATGTCGTGTGGTTACCTGGCACTACGAAAAAATATTCTTAACCACGAAAAATGCTTCACGAGCATGCGTTTTTAGTTCCTCCATATTATTTAATGCTTTCATACGCATCCATATATATTGGGGTCTTAAATAAAACTTTCTATAGGCTTCTTTCTTGAGGAGCATTAGTTCTTCAGCCGAAACATTTCCTGTTCCCATAGCTATAAAGCTTCCTGATTGATCCATTTGTTTTTGATCTTCCGTAATCAATCCTAAATCTAGTGCTTCCTCCCTAAATGAAGTTTGTACTCTAGGCACCGCCACATTAAATGAAGCGTAATCGGCATCAATTTCTTTAGCAAATTCAACCGTATTTCTAATCGATTCTCGGCTTTGATTAGGCACTCCTATAAGAAATGTACCCATACGTTTAATTCCCACTTTTTTTGCCAAAGCAAAAGTCTCCCTTACTTGTGCTACCGTATAGTTCTTTTTATATTTCTTACATAGTTCATCATCGGCCCACTCCACCCCAAACATAATGGTGTTACAGCCGGCCAATTTCATTTTCTCCAACTTTTGAAAATCTAGCACATCTACGCGAGAAAAACACACCCAATTGAAATTAAGTTTCTCGGAAATCATAAAGTCCAGAACTTCCGATGTCACCTTGTCATTCACAAAAAAGGTTTGGTCTGAAAAGTAAACGTATTTAATTCCCTGATTCTTTAAGGAAAGTAACTCTCTTTTAATGCTTTCGGTGCTTCGTTGCTTAAAATTTAAGAAGGACATGATACAAAAGGTGCATGGAAAAGGACACGCGTAATTGGTTAACACCGTAGCCATCGGATAGTTGTTTACAAAGGGCATTCTATACAAATGATTTGCAAACAAATGGTGCTGTGGAGTATCCAATTCAATTTCTTTCTTTTTGGAACTACTGGAATTCTGAATAATATTGCTCCCCTGCTTGTAGGTAAGACCAAATATGCCTTCAAAGTTTTTTGCCATTAATTGGCGCACCCCATCATCAAAAAAATCTGTAATCACCCCATGCAACCAAGGAGTTTCATTTAAATAGCGTTTTGGATTCTCTAAAAACAAATCTCCGGTAGAGAAAATTTCAACCCCCGGAAACACACTAAATAATTTTGTAAAAAAGGTGTTATCTTCTTCATAAGATACCGAACCACACTGGGTAATAATGAAGTCTGGGGCAAAATCTAAAATCAAACCAAGAGTATTCTCTTTTGAACGTTTTTCGGCTATCGCGTCTACTACCTTGCACTCAAATTGCTCTGAATTGAAGAAACTAGTTTGGGTTAATAAATCAACCGGTTGAGGCAAATAATAGGCCTTTGAAACTTTAGAGCAATAGTAATCACGAATGTAGATCTCCTTTCCCGGAGGATTTAGAAACAGTACCTTATAATTTGATTTATCCATGATTATTGTTTCGCAAGGACGTGTTTATAATTCTTCAAAGCAAATTTTAGAGTGGACCAAAAACTTCTCTTTTCACTTCGAATGTATACATGAAAATAAATGAGTCCAAACCAAGCCTGAAAAAGAATATTGGGAGGTAACTTGATCAATTGTTTTACCAAAGGGTAAGTCCAAGGCCATAATACAGCCGTCTGAAAAAACTTTTGAAGGTTCTGCATTTCCCGAATGTTGGGTATCTCTAATTTACTTTCGGTGAAAAATGATTTCGTTAATTTTTCATAATCAAATGTGGGACTTAAGTATCCTTTAGCAAATGCATAATCCGTTAACTCGGTACCTGGAAATGGTGAGAATAAGGAACACCAAGGATAATCAGCTTTTATTTTAATATTTAATTCCAAGGTTGAAAAAGCATCTTCTAACGTTTCATCCGGTAGTCCTAATATATTATACGTTCTAAATTTTATACCCGCTTGATGTAACAAATCTGCCGCCTCAATAATCTGTGTATCGGAAAGTTGTTTTTTTAATACTTGATTTCTTAAATCTTCATTACCAGATTCAATTCCAAAAAAAACTGATTTACATCCTGCTTCTGCCAACCTAAAGGCATACTGTTTATCAGCGGCTACCAAGTCAGCTCTAACTAAACAAATAAACTCTAATCCGACTTCCTTTTTGTAAATTTCTAAAAACTCATACAGCCAGCTTCTGCTCATTCCAAAAACATCATCCGCAAAGTAAATCACTTTCACATCGGTATCTCTTACTAGCTGTTTGCATTCGGAAATCACTTCATCCATTTCACGAATACGGACATATTTACCTTTTCCTTTATACAAATCGCGCATGGCATCCTCAAAACAAAAACTGCAATGAAAAGGACACCCTCTAGAGGTAATAATATTGCGAACGGCTCGATCTAAACGACTATCTAACTGATTGTATAAAAACCGATCAGGAAAAGGATAATCATCCATCCTTTTTGCCAAATTTCTTAAAGGATTATGCTGCACCATTCCCTCTTCATTAAGATAAGATAAGTTACCAATACCTTCATAAGAAGTTCCATTATCAATACTATCCATGATGTCTACCATGGCTTCCTCACCTTCTCCCTTAACGATATAATCAACTCCACTCTCCTTTACAAAATCTCTAAAAAATGTGGGATGAGCGCCTCCAAAAATATTTGGTATTTTATATTTTTCCTTTACCAATCGAGCCATATTTAATGCCCATGGGTGGCTACCACTCATAATAGAAAAACCTACCATATCAGGTTTAAATGATTCAATAACCTGTTCAAAATCCTTTAAAGAGTTTCCAATTACCATTTCACACTCATGTCCATTAGATTTTAAACTTGAAGAAATGTACATCGGACCAAGGAATTCATAATCCATATTTTGAAGGAATAGAAGCTTTGCCATTATTAACGCTTACCCATTAAATTATTTACCGTCATCATTATTTCATCTGTGCTGAGACCTGTCATACATGTTATTGCCTTTTTACAATCTTTTCCCCACTTTGATTGGGCATTATAAAAACATGGACTACATGCCATGTTCAAAGAAATATTTTTTATTATTTCACCCTCCGGATATCCCGAATAAATGGATTGAGTTGGTCCCCAAATACAAATGGTAGGTGTTTTTAACCAAATAGCTAAATGCATGGGCCCCGAATCATTTGTGATAAAAATAGAGGTACGCAACAATTCCTGTTTCAACCTTTCCAAATTCCACTTCCCTGTTTTGTTATTCACCTTAATATTTTTATTCATTAGTGAACTCTCCAAACTTCCCACGTATTTCATCTCCGATTTTGCACCGGTTAAAACAATTTGGTACTCTGAATATAGGCTTGAAATTGTTTGAATTAGTTGCTCAAATTTCTCTTTTGGAAATCTACGTGCACTTAAATAATCACTGGCATTAATATTTATCAAGATTTGTTTTAGCGGAACTGCTCTAGTAAAATTATAATTTTTAGAACTATTAGCTCTTTTTTGAAAAAACGGCAAAACCACCTTAAACAATTCAAAGTGAGACCTTCCACTTAAACTAAATTGATAATCATTAGTATAAGAATTATCTTCTTTAGTCGTATAAGTTACGGATTTTGATCGGCCAAAAATGCTTAAATACTTTCTAAAAATAGAAGTTGCATTTACATTTCGCTCCGCATCATAAACATAACTATAAGTATTCTGAAAGGGTAAAAGTATGCATGTTTTTACTAGCCCAAAGAAATTTTCCGGGAGATAAATCACATTCGTAAAACCGAGAATTCGTGTTATTTCTTTATTCTGCTCAAAAGTGCATAATGTAATTTTTGAAAAGTCCACGTTATTATTGTGAAAAACGGAAGCCAGCTTAATTAAACTTCCCATCCCCGCCAGTTTCAAAACCAAAACTTGATATCCTGTAGGCCTCTTTTTTGAGGTAAGCTTTCTCACTCCCAAATACAGTAAATCCAAACATTTGTTTGGCCATAACAATAGCTGGTCTATGTATAGTAATTTAGATGGTTTCATGGTAAAAATGCAACTGACTAAATTACACTGTGAGGTAATAAAATAATAGTTGTTTTAATAAAAAAAGCGATAAGTTATTAAGTACTTATCGCTTTCCATTTTCAATATTTTATTTGTCAAACTAGAACCTTGCCCGAATACTTGATTCTAACTTTCTATTGTAATCTTCGGTCAACCATTTCAAGTAGTTAATGGTACTATTACAAATACAATACGAGTACTTTTTAATACGTGCATCCGTATCATCTTTCAAATAGCGAATTAAATATAGAGCATCAAATAAATCATCTGCATTTTCTACACAAATTTGCGTTTGTTGCTCAATAGACCGTTCTAACGCCACTTTTGGACGTAAACACTCATGGATAACTTGTTTGTATTCCTTTTCAATATCAAAACTTACATCTTTAGACTTTGCAAAATGCTTCCTAATATTCTCGGGCATTTCATAAACGAAGTTTCTTTGAATATCATCATCATTTAGGATGTTGTTCAAATACTGAAGTGGAGATCTAAAAATTCGTTGCCAGTCTAAAGGCGCTCCCCATAAACCAAAACGAGCTACATTATTACCTAAATCAATAACTTGAAATTCTGATTTACCAGGAATAATTCGAGATCCACGACCAATCATTTGGTAATATAGTGTCAATGATTTGGTAGCTCTATTTAAGATGATGGTTTCTACCGTAGGTTCGTCAAAACCAGTGGTTAAAATCCCAACAGAAGACAGCACCGCATTAGGGGTTTCCTTAAACCATCTTATGATATCTTTACGTTCTTGCCCCGTGTGTGTATTATCTAGGTGACGCACATCGTAACCCGCGTGTCTGAATGTTTCCAATACATGCTTTGACGTTTGAATACCATTATTAAAAATCAAGGTTTTCTTTCCTAATGACTTCTCTTCGTAAATATTCAGTAATTTCTCTTGCATGATAAAGTTACCATACAATCTTTCTGAAGAAGCTACCGTATAATCACCATTAGCACCAATCTTTAATGAACTTAGATTTACCTGTAAGGTGGTGGTTACCGCATTAGCCAAATACTTAGCTTTAATTAAACCCGAAATAGACTCCCCTACAAATAGCTCATCATAGTTATCCTTCATCGGAAGCTTCATGTTTGAGCTTAAAGGTGTTGCAGTTACTCCTAAAATAGAGGCTCCTTCAAAATACTTGAATAGTTTTCTGAATGAGTTGTAATGGGCCTCATCAATAATTACTAAACCAATATTATCCACATTGGTTTCATTATCTCTAAGCCGATTATTTAAAGTTTCCACCATTGCCACAAAAGACACATATTCCTCATCAAAAGGAATATGCTTTACCTTACTGTCAATAATCATATTGGAAACATCAAAATCAGAAAGCATTCTTGAGGTTTGAGCACACAGCTCAATTCGGTGCGTAAGAATTAATACCTTCTTCTTTTTTTCTTCAATGAAGCGTTTCGCAATTTCAGAGAAAATAACTGTTTTTCCACCTCCAGTAGGCAATTGATAAAGTAAGTTAAACCCATCCTCTTCATCATTCAATTTACCAATAATGTGATTAATGGCAGATTGTTGATACGGATATAATTGTTTTATTGCTTTTTCCTCTAATACCGTTACCGACATACTTCAAATTTTCTTAGAAATAAAGGTGGCAAAGGTAAGGAATCTATTAAGTTTTTGAGATATTCCTTTTCATGTTTTACACAGTTTAGTTCACATTAACGTTTTTTTCATTTCTTTCTAAACTGAAACAGTTGATATTCAATTTTTTGATTCTTATTAAGCCAACTAATCTTGGCAAACAACCGTATTAATCAGCTAACCAACTGACCGAAATCATGAAAATTGCAGGACTGCCAGAGGTATATTTGGGGACTAAGAAAAATACCATGGCAATTAAAACTATTATAGAACCGTTTAGAATAAAAATGGTTGAACCTATCCGAATGAGTTCGGAGGAAGAAAGAATAGAGTATTTGGAAATGGCCCATTACAATCCTTTCCTATTAAAATCAGAAAACGTAATCATTGACCTCCTTACTGATAGTGGCACTTCTGCCATGAGTGCTAAACAATGGGGTGGAGTTATGGAAGGTGATGAATCTTATGCAGGTTCTAGGTCATGGATGAAAATGGAAGATGAAATCCGTGAACAAACGGGGTGTGAATTTATTTTACCTACTCATCAAGGTCGGGCCGGAGAAAGAATTTTGTATGGTCATTTGGGCGGACCTGGAAAAGTATTTATCTCAAACACCCATTTTGACACCACTCGTGCCAATATTGAATTTTCTGGTTCAACAGCTTTCGATATTCCCATTGATGAAGGGAAAAAACCATCTGTAGAACATCCTTTTAAGGGAAATATGGATGTGGACAAACTAGAGGAACTAATCACCCAACACAAACCTCTGAATATAGGGGCCGTAATTTTAACAGTAACCAATAATAGCGGAGGAGGTCAGCCTGTAAGCATGGCAAATGCTCGAGATGTTGCAGAAATATGTAAAAAGTATGAAATCCTTTTTGTACTGGATTCTTGCAGAATTGCCGAGAATGCCTACTTCATCAAACACCGTGAAGAGGGTTTTGAAAACCATACCTATAAAGATATTGCCAAAGAAATGTACCGATTAACCGATGGTGCAGTAATGAGTCTGAAAAAAGATGGATTAGTAAATATGGGGGGATTTATTGCCTTAAAGGATCCTGAACTAGCCGAAGCATGTAAAAACTTATTGATTATTACCGAAGGTTTTGCAACCTATGGAGGACTTTCAGGAAGAGATATGGAAGCGATTGCTCAGGGCTTGAAAGAGGTTTTCCGTCCCGATTATTTAAAGTACAGAATAAAAAGCACCGGATTTTTAGGAGATAACTTGCATAAAATGGGGGTTCCTATTATGCGTCCCACCGGTGGACATGCAGTGTACATTGACGCGAAAGCATTTTATTCACATCTTCCAGTAAATCAGTACCCAGGTCAGGCCTTGGTACTCGACTTATACCGAAAAGGTGGAATCAGAGCGGTAGAAATTGGATCCGTGATGTTTGGTAAATACGATGAGAATGGAAACTTAATTCCAAGTCCAATGGAACTCGTAAGACTGGCCATGCCCAGACGAGTTTATACTCAGAGTCATGTAGAATACATACTTGAAGTATTCCAAGAATTGATTAATGAAAAAGATAAAACCAAGGGAGTGAAAATTGTAAAAGAACCGAAATTTTTACGCCATTTCACCTCCCATTTTGAGATAATTGAATAAGTGTGGTAAAAACGAAACTTTATCGCATAGAAATCGTAGAGTTTATAAGCAAAGGAGAAAGCGATTTCCCCTACGCCACCACAGTAGTTCTTTTCTGAACGAAAATTCGCGAATAAATAAAAGCCCGTCCATTTCTGGATGGGCTTTTTCGTAGGTAACAAAAAAAGCCAAGAACAATGTTCTTGGCTTTTCCATATCTTAATTGAGAAATTTACAATGCGTAATTTGACATAAATTTAATACGCATTAATCTAATTTCTTCTAAAGTGTAATCATCCTCTCCCAATTCAGCCAAAGCATCTTCCACGGAATCCGATTCAGCTTCTAAAAAATATTCAATAATCTCCTCTTGATAGTCCTCGTCCAAAACATCATCTAGGTAATAGTCAATATTTACCTTCGTTCCAGAAGCAACAATATTTTCTATTTCTGTAATAAACTCATCATCGGTCATGGAGCGGGTTCTGGCCAAATCTCTTAATGGAATTTTTTTATCAATACCCTGAATAATTCCAATTTTTGCAGCCGATTTGTTTGCAACCTGTTTGATTACCACATCTTGAGGTCGTTCAATTTCCTTTTCTTCCACATAATTGGCGATCAGCTCAATAAACGGGCGACCAAATTTCATAGCCTTACCCTGCCCTACACCAATAATGTTTTGCAACTCTTCCATGGTCACAGGATATTGAGTTGCCATATCTTGTAATGACGGATCTTGAAAGATCACAAATGGTGGTAATTTTTTTTGTTGACCAATTTGCTTTCGCAGGTCTTTTAGTCTACCAAACAATTCTTGATCACCCGCTGCCCCACCTCTTGGTACAACAGGGCCTCCTCCTTTCATCAATTCACTATAATCGTGATCAACAATAAATTCGAAAGAATAAGGCTTGGCAATAAAATCAGCTCCTTTTTCAGTAACATACAAGGTGCCATATTCCTCAATCTTTTTTCCGATAAAGTTATTTACGTAGGCTTGTCTAATTGCAGCCATCCAGAATTTCTCTGATTTATCTTTTCCGCTAGTAAAATGCTTATTCGTATTTAATCGATTGGCTTTAATGGTTGGACTTTCTTTACCAATTAAAACCTCCACAATTTGTTTCGTTTTAAATTGGCCTTTTAAATCGGCAATTACTTGCAATAAATGCTGCAGGTCCTTCTGCCCTTCAACTCTTTCTTTTGGATGGACAATATTGTCATCCAATTCGTCTTTCCCCGCTTTGGCTTCATCCCATTGTTCTCCAAAATAATGCAATAAGAACTTTCTACGCGACATGGCAGTTTCAGCATATGAGACTACCTCATATAATAATTGTTTGCCCACCTCTTGTTCTGCTACCGGTTTTCCGGCCATGAACTTTTCAAGTTTTTCTATATCCTTGTAATCGTAATAGGCAATACATCTGCCCTCACCACCATCGCGGCCAGCTCTACCGGTTTCTTGGTAATATCCTTCTAAACTTTTAGGAATATCATAGTGCATAACAAACCGTACATCTGGCTTATCGATTCCCATACCAAATGCAATGGTAGCCACAATTATATCTACATCCTCCATGAGGAACATGTCTTGGTATTTTGCTCTTCTTGAGGCTTCCATACCCGCATGGTAAGGAAGAGCTGAAATTCCATTTACCTGAAGTGTTTCCGCCACTTCTTCCACCTTTTTTCTACTCAGACAGTAGATAATCCCAGATTTCCCCAGGTTTTCTTTAATGTATTTGATAATTTGCTTTTCGGGCTGAATTTTAGGCAGTACTTCATAATAAAGATTTGGACGATTAAATGACGCTTTAAAAATGGAAGCATCCGTCATTCCTAAATTCTTTTGAATATCTAACTGTACTTTGGGAGTAGCAGTAGCTGTTAAAGCCATTACCGGAATAGAATCATCAATTTGTTTAATCATTTCTCTAATCCGTCTATATTCTGGACGAAAATCATGCCCCCATTCAGAAATACAATGCGCTTCATCTACCGCCACAAATGAAATCTTTAAAGATTTAAAGAATTCTACATTATCTTGCTTATTTAACGACTCAGGAGCAACAAATAATATTTTAGTAACCCCCGAAACCAAATCTTCCTTTACTCTTTTGGTATCACCTCTACTTAATGAAGAGTTCAAATAGTGCGCTACACTTTCATTAGTTACAAATCCACGAAGTGCATCCACCTGGTTTTTCATTAACGCAATTAATGGTGAAATAATTATTGCCGTACCTTCTTGAATCAAAGCCGGTAGTTGATAAGTTAAAGACTTCCCCCCTCCGGTAGGCATAATCACAAAAGTGTCTTTACCATCTAAAACACTTTGAACAATTTGTTCCTGATCACCCTTAAAATGGTTAAAACCAAAATACTTTTTTAATGGTATTTTTAAATCCTCCATTACCTAAACATTTTAAAACATTTTGAAGCTCCGCTTCTAGGATACTTTTGTGAAGTATCATATCCTTTTTTCCCTAATAAAAATTAAATATACGCAATTTACCCAAGAAAGTTACTATGAAGTAAAGACCTACAGCAGAATAATTTAGTCTATTCTTTTCGCTCGAACATTACATCAAAACCATCCGCCAATTTCTAAATGAAATTACGAACTAAAAACTCTTAATTCAAAATCAATAAATTAGACTCACCCTCTAAATTTAGCTTTTGTTTCACCCTCAGATTTGCGAATGTACCCTTTAGGTATTGATTTTCATAAAATATTTTCACAGATATTAAACAAATTGTTTAACTATTATTTCAATGACAAGAATCAATTAACACTAGACTATGATAATCAGTTATTTCCTAGAAAACAAGGCAGGTATATATAATCTATAAAACCCTAAAAATATTTCGGATTATTCTCCCTCTTTTATTGCCTTTCAATTGAATGAATATTCTGGTGAAAAGTTGAAAATTAAGCAGACTATTTACTTCCAGTACGATTAGTTGACTATTTTTGCCAAAACGATTTTTATTATGCTTTCAAAAATGAATCCAAAGGTTTCCATTATATTTATCACAGTATTTGCTGTCGCAATGTCACGATTAATTCCTCACTGGCCAAATGTAACTGCCGTTGCAGCTGTTGCCATTTTTGGTGGAGCTACGTTACGTAACTCATTAGCGGCTATTTTAATTCCAGTATCGGCAATTTTCTTAAGTGATTTAATCATTAACAACACAATCTATAGTGCATACTACGAAGGGTTTGTTCTTTTTGGTGATTCTGCAGGATGGATCTATGCTTCATTTATCTTAATGGCAGTAATAGCTCATTTTAGTATTAAAACATTTAAAGCATTACCTATTGTAGCTACTACAGTTGTAAGTACCGTTTTATTCTTTTTACTGACCAACGCTGGAGCTTGGTTAAGCAGCCCATTTTACACTAAGGATTTAAGTGGTTTACTAATGTCGTATGAAGCAGGTCTTCCATTTGTTTTAAACAGCTTACTGGGCAACCTATTCTTTGTAGGTGTATTCTTTTATGGTTACGCTAAGGCAGTTGAGAAAAAAGTGCAATGGATTACGGTTAAGTAATCAAAAATATAATTTATTAAAAGCCTTTCCGGAATGGAACGGCTTTTTTTTGTGTTTAATCTTACTTCTTCCTTTACCCAATACTGTGCTATTACAATAACCATTAAACGGTTCTATGGTTAATTCTAAGACCGTAGTAATTTACGATTAACCATCCATACTGACTATATACAAAAAACAAATAGGTTACCCATGGACAATCACGTTTAGAATAAGCGAAAAACTCGGAATAGAATAAATTCCAGATGCTTTTATGAGTAGAACAAAGTTTAATACTTATCACAAAACAATCACCATCATTGTTAGTGCCTTTCTGTTATTTCTTAATTATTCATTCTAAACCCAGTTACCAAAAAGTTTTTCTAAACAGCATAGCTGATTGAAAAACTAAAATATGCCAACTTGCATCTATTCTTTACTTTTCATTTGGCAAGGTGCTAGGGGGGACACTATTTTTTTAAAACTAAAAAATCATTAAATTTCATTTCCTTTGAACAATTAACATCATAAGGGACAACATAGGTATTTATTAAGTTTGTTCTATTAATGTTTCCGTTTGACTCTAATTGACTCGTACTGTTGTAATTAAAAAAAACATTAAACAAGACACCTTTATCTAGTATACTCCATTTATCTGTATTTTCAAAAATTATTGAATTACTTATCAAAATCTTTCTACGGTAACTCCCATCATCATCAAGATATAGAGAATCAACAATATCACCATAATGAAAAGAATACCCCCCTTCAAAACGATCATCTTTTTCATTACAATCACAACTAACAATTGTAAACAGCACAAATATGATTATTATATTTTGCATTAGTTTTTTCTTAACATCATTCAAAACACCCCTCGCAGCTTGACATATGATAGAAGTTCTTTTAATTTACCAAAATAGAACTTCTTCATGGCAAGTGGGTTTCCATCACCTTTAACAGCATCATCCTTTTCCATACCGTTAAAGCCATAACGGCAAGCTTCAATACATATATCTCGATTTTGGATTATCATGAGTTTTGGTGGGTTAAAAATACAATTAATTGATGGGCTTTAGTGCGGTAATTTATCTTTAAAAACTCCGTACAAATACGTACCCACTACCGCAAAAAAGATGATGACCACGGCCATATAGGCTCCTACTCCCACTAAAGTATATAGTGGTCCTGGACACGCGCCAGTAAATGCCCAGCCCATTCCAAAAATAGTACCGCCAATCATGTAACGTGCAAACCCCTTGTCTTTTGGAGCAAACTCTATTACCTGTCCTTCTATGTTCTTTACTTTAAAACGTTTAATCAGTTGATTGGCTATTAACGACAACACCACAGCCGAACCAATTACGCCATACATATGGAAACTTTCAAAGCGGAACATCTCATAAATACGGAACCAAGAAATGATTTCTGCTTTAGTGAACATAATTCCGAACACTACTCCAATCAATAAAAACTTTAGATATTTCATAGGTTCGGATTAAAATATAAATGGAATAACAAAATGCGTGATAATCAGTCCTCCGGTAAAGAAGCCAATTACCGCAATTAAGGAAGGAAGTTGCAAGTTAGCTAACCCACTAATGGCATGACCTGAAGTGCAACCGCCAGCGTAACGGGTACCAAACCCCACAAAAAGTCCGCCTACCACCATGACTAAAAATCCTCGAAGAGTAAAAATGCTTTCCCAGCTTAGAATTTCAGCAGGATAAATACCAGATTCGTAACTTGTCAATCCATAGGCTTGTAAGGAGGTTAGGGTTTCTGGGTTCAAAACCATTGCTGCTTCATTAGATAGATATTGAGTGGCAAAAAAACCACCCAAGATAGATCCAAAAGCAAAAACCAAATTCCAAATTTGAGATTTCCAATCAAAGTCAAAAAACTTCACCTTCTTACCTGCCCCAGCTATGGCACAAACGGTGCGTAAAGTTCCAGAAATACCAAATGATTTACCAAACAAAGCCAGCAGCGTATAAACCTGTCTCTTATACACATCTCCGAGCCCACGAGACTCCTGAGCATCTC
>OLHJ01000462.1_pt1 | contig 13028 bp, 15 predicted proteins | sample 1609491 | NCBI WGS metagenome assembly OLHJ01 (sample SAMN05416861, study PRJEB24817) | seawater metagenome | isolation source: Sea water | place: Canada:Atlantic | collected 2013-11
AATGTGGTATCTCCAATTTTGTAATGAAGATTTAAAATAAGGCTTCCACTAAGCTGGTTCAGTTTTTCTCTAGTTACCGGAAAATGGGTTCTATAGGTGGTTACTGCTCTAGGTTTGCTTGCATTAGCCACCATGTCGCGTTGCGCCTTTGCATTTTGGTCGGTTTTAAAAACAACCATCTCCCCGTTATCCATGGTGATAATTAATGAATCTCCCTTATGAACCTCTGCGGTTAAATCTTGGGGAATGGTAGCCGTAATTTCTAATTCAAATTGGTCGCCAGTTTTAATCCATGTGGCTAACCAAGTTTCGTAACTCTGCCCTCCTGAAATCATTATTGAAATGGCTTTGGTACTATCTCCAGATTCATTCACTTTTTCGTAATCGTATTTACATTTTGATTGTGCTTGTAACTCTGAATTGAAACATGAAAATACGAGGAAAAGGATGACGAAAATGGAGTTTTGAATGTTTTTCATAATCAAATGTACGAAAACTAAAGATGACATTTCCGAAAAGTGGAGGAGTACGCCTCAATTTTTTGGCACAGTTTTTTCAATTCTTGAAGCAACTATTCTTAAAAAATGGAGTTTAATAATTGATAAGATTCAATTCTCAATTACTTAACACACATTCATTGTGAGAGGGATTATAATTAGCTTCCTTTCAATCTTTAAGGAAAAAAAACTATACGATGAAAAAACAAACCAAAGTGACTGTAGTGGTACTTCTTTTTTTAGTGGTTGCCGTATCTTTATTGATGCCTTTAATTACCCAATTACACGTAGACACCCAAGTAGCTATTGCATTATCAGTAATCATTTCAGGTACCCTAACGTACCTTTATTACCGAAAGAAAAAACAATTGAAACATGTTTTGGCTTCTGGTCTATTGGGATGGTTTTTAGGAATGTTTGTGGGAGTGTCTTATCTCATGTTAATTAATCCAGCCGAAGCAGAAGGCATATTTATAGGTCTTTGTTGTACCGGACCTATTGGAGGAATGTTAGGATTTGCTTCCGAATTTATTCCCAAATTGGCTTAGGAAAGCACTTTTTCTGGGTTATATGAAATCATTTTTTACTTTATTGGCGTTTTTATGCCTATTCGAATATGTATTTGCAGATGAAATGTATTCGCCAGATATTAACGGTCTTTACGATGCCTCTTTAATTGTTACTGGAACTCCCCAATTAAAAAATGGAGAAGTGGAGTTTTCGATTCTCAATGTCTTGAAAAACAGTAGTGGTGAAAGCTATAACTCTCAGTCAAGCGTCCATTTTTCACCCACCCGATACGGTGTGCTTTCTATGATGAATCCACAAACTGTTGCAGATACCTTAATAGTTTATTTACGCAAATACAAAGGGAAATGGTATACCTATGGAGGTTCACAACAAATTCATTCTCTAAAAAATGGGCAAATACCGTTTGACTTTTGTAACGAGATCTATTGGTTAACTCCAGGCGAATATTTGCGAATGAAAAAACAGTTTTTCACGACTTTTAAAAAAGTGGAGGAACAAAAATATGAGGCGCTATTTTCAGAAGATGAATATTCCAAAAAAAACAACGCTTTACCAGTTGTCCAAAGAATGTATTCCTGCAACTATTTCAATGGCCCAGCTAGTATTGATCAAGCAATAGAACATGAGGATGAAATAAAAAATGAATTGAAGGAGGATACTACCATTTACCAATTTGTAGATCAGGAGGCGCTGTATCCGGGAGGAGCTGATGAACTTATGTTATTTTTTGAAGAGTCTTGGAAAAAATGGGAACTCAATGCGGTGGAAAAGGAATTAATGGGCAAAGTGTATGTTTCTTTTATCATTGAAACTTCAGGTAAAGTTACCCAAGTTAAAATTTTAAGAGGAGTGATGCCTTCTATGGACCACAAAGTTATTCAAATGGTGTATGCTATGCCGAATTGGATTCCCGCTGAAACCCGAGGAAAGAAGGTTAGGTTTATGATGCGAATTCCTGTTCCTATACCCTCTTGGTAAAATGTTCATAAACTAGGTGGGGTTCCTACCGCATTTGGCTAACTGTTTTTTATAAAGTCCTACCTTGAGCCTTCAAATTCTGCTCATGTATAAGAACATTGTTATTACAGGTACGGGAAGTTTTGTTCCCTCTATTATTAAGTCGAATAAAGAGTTTAGTAATCATACTTTTTATACCGATGAGGGTAAAAAAATTACGGAACCCATTGAACGTACAATTACCAAATTTCAGAAAATTACAGATATAGAAGAAAGAAGATATGCTTCTGAAGATATGACCTGTAGCACCTTAGGCTTTCACGCGGCTGAGGAAGCAATAGCCAATGCTAAAATCAATAAAGAAGAATTAGATTACATCATTGTTGCCCATAATTTTGGTGACGTAATTAAGCACAATATTCAATCCGATATGGTGCCATCCATAGCGGCAAGGATCAAGCATAAATTGAAAATTGCGAACCCTAATTGTGTAGCGTATGACGTATTGTTTGGCTGTCCTGGGTGGATCGAAGGAACCATTCAAGCCAGCGCCTTTATAAAAGCCGGAATGGCTAAAAAGTGTTTAATTATTGGAACCGAAGCACTTTCTCGTGTGCTAGATCCGTTTGATAGAGATTCTATGATTTTTGCGGATGGCGCGGGGGCTTCCGTACTGGAAATGAAAGAAGAAGAAAATCAACGTGGAATTTTAGGTCATGCCACGCAATCGCATACGTTAGAAGAAATGGAGTATTTGTATTTAGGTAAATCCAATTACCCCGGTTCCGATGATCGTATTCGCTACATAAAAATGAAAGGCCGTAAAATTTATGAATACGCTTTAACTAATGTTCCAGTAGCCATGAAAAAGTGTATCGATGAAGCCAATGTTGACGTGAATAAAATTAAAAAAGTACTGATTCATCAGGCTAATCACAAAATGGATGAGGCCATTATTGACCGATTTTTCAAGCTTTCCGGATCTGATCAAGTACCCGATAAAATTATGCCCATGACTATTGATAAGTTTGGGAATAGTTCAGTAGCGACCATTCCAACTTTATATGATTTGATTTTACGTGGCGAAATGAAAGAGCATGAAATTGAAACAGATGACCATTTGTTGTTTGCCTCAGTGGGTGCTGGAATGAATATCAATGCTTTTGTATATAAACAGTAATTTTATGCGCAAATAAGGCGCTATGAAACTTAATGACACCGTATTTGAAAAATTTCCAGTATTAAGAACACCCCGTTTGGTTTTACTAGAAATCACCCCTGAAGCGGGTGAAGCAATTTACCATATGCGATCAAATGGAAGGGTAAATCAGTTTATTCCTCGACCGGTTATGGAAACCATTGATCAAGGAAAAGAATTGGCGGTTAAAACGCAAGAAGCCTTTTATAAAAAACAAGCCATAGGCTGGGCAGGAATTCTTCGAGGTAAGGGTGATGTGATAGGAACGTGCGGTTTTAATAGCATCGATTTTCCTAACCTTCATGCCGAAATTGGTGGTGAAATGGATGTGAAATATTGGGGAAAACATATTGCTCAGGAAGCCGTGGAAACTATAATCTATTTTGGCTTAAATACCCTGGGCCTGCAAACTATTGAGGCCAAGGTTTCTCCAAATAATAGAGGAGCCATTTTTGTACTGGAACAGTTAGGTTTTGTACAAGAGGCTTTATTTAGAAATAGAGTGTATCATGATGATGTTTTTAAAGACATGGCCGTATTTACTCTACACAAGGGATATGAAAAATACCCCATTCTAAACTTATAACCATGTCTGATATCAAAAAAAATCTAGCTCCAATGGTGGCCGCAATTGTGTTTGTTTTGTTCTTCATTGTGGCCATTTTATATACGTTGTATCCAGATATGTTTGGGGAAACCCTAGAAGGGTGGTACAAGCATTTTAAATAATTTACTTCGATAGTTTTTTGGCACGATAGCTGCATACCATTGCTCAAATCAAAAAATGTGTATGATGAAAGCTATACTAAACAATTATCAGACAGTCTTCTTTACTATGCTACTATCCCTATTGGTTTTAACCATGTCTTCTTGCTCCACTGAATGTGTGGGCGAGAATGCAACGGTTGAGATTAGTAATCAATGGAATCGATCCCTTTATGTGGAAGTATATTCGGGCGGATATGTAACACATAATGTGACCTTACACGAAGGCGAGGAAATTTCTTTTATTGTAGATATTAATGAAATTGAAATTCGAACACGTGAAAAAGGATTTATTTTATTTCCAGATAATGATAAAGCCATTATTGATGCTAGTGGATGCTTTGATTATGAAGTAATCGCTTATACCGATCCAAGCAATAATGACCGCCATTTCTTAGAAACTAATCACGTACCTCGTTAGGAAATAACGAAAAATAGCATACCTTTGATTCCTAGGTATGGGAGCAAACAAATACATTAAAGGTTTTTTAGAGGATATTGTTCTTCAATTAATCCAAGAAAATGGGAAAATGTATGGGTATGAACTCACGCAAAAAGTTAAGGAAATCACCTCGGGAGAATTGTCTTTTACAGAGGGAGCTTTATATCCGGTGTTACATCGCTTAGAAGGGAAGGGCTTATTAGAAGTTTCCTTTGAAAATGTTGAGGGACGCACACGAAAATATTACTCACTTACCCCGAAAGGAGGCAAAAACATTATAGATGCGCAGGAAGGGTTGTCTCAGTTTTTAAACGGATTACAACGTGTATTTAAATTAAAACCAACTATTCATGAATCGTAAAATTAGCCAAACAGAGTACAAGAATTTAATGACTTTCTGCAAGAAAAAAGGAGTAGATTTTCTTGATTTACGTTTAGAGGTTTCTGATCATTTAGCCAATGCCGTTGAAAGCCTTTGGGAAGAGGATGAGAAGTTAGATTTTGAATCGGCTTTATTGCAGGAGTATAAAAAGTTTGGAATATTTGGATTTACAGATGTGGTAGCAGAATACTCAAATAGAATGATGAACAAATATGGGATGTTATTTTTACGAGAGCTTAAAACCATGTTTTCCCTTAAAATATGCATTGCTTTCATAATGGGAGGATTGGTATTATGGCAATTGGTTAGTACGGTTCCTCAATCGCATATTTTTATTCAATATGGAGCGTGGGCATTTATTGCAGGGGCTCCATTATGGCTTACGATGAGGTATTTAAAGATAAAGCGAGTAATAAAAGGAGACCAGTTGCTTTTGTTAAATAGTCCCTACCAATATTCGCTTTGGTTTAATTATTTTTTTATTTATGGAGGCTACCGAATCTTTGAGGTTGAAAAAATGAGTGGAAATTGGAGTGCGGAAATCGTTACGGGGGTGTTCCTTATTACAGCTATTTTTTATCTTATTTCTTTTAGATTACAAATGAAAACTAAACAGGAAGTATTATTAATAAAGGAAAAGGTAAACCAAGTTTTAATGGCTTAAACTCACCCCTCATCTAGTAAATGAACCATTCATTTATTTTCATTATTCGTTAAAAATAATAATCCGTAACTTCGAGTTAATATTTACTCGAATAATATTCTACTAATGAAAAAGCTGATTTTAACGGGATTCCTAGCCTGTTTTTCCACAGTTACTGTATTTGCTCAGGAAAATATGGGGTATCAAAAACCGCCTCAAGAAATTTTAGATTTGGTGGATGTGCAATTGTCGCCATCCGTATTTATGAATGAAGAGCAAACCCATATGGTAATGGTTTCTCGTGATTTGTATAAGTCTATTGAAGAACTATCTCAAGAAGAACTCCGGTTAGGAGGCCTTCGAATTGATCCCAAAAGAAGTATTGGTAGTCGTATGCGTTACTACAACAAAATGGAAGTGAAATCGGTTAAAACGGGACAGGTAATTGCGGCTAAGGGAATGCCAGCCAGTCCTAGAATAACCAATTTTGGATGGGCTCCTGATCAATCTAAACTCGCTTTTACGCACACCACCGATACAGGGGTAGAACTTTGGGTACTAGACTTAAAAAAAGCAGAGGTCAAAAGATTAACCAAAGCGAACTTAAATGCAAATATGGGGCGTCCTTTTCAATGGAATAAGGATGGTAAATCACTTTTAATTAAAACCATTTCGGCCGAAAAACAACCCTTAATTGATACTAAAAATGTAGTTCCTTCGGGACCAACTATTGCTGTAAATGATGGTAAAAAGGCGCAAAACAGAACGTATCAAGATTTATTGAAAAACCCGAATGACGAATTCAATTTTGAGCAATTAGCCATTTCGGAGATTAAAAAGGTAGATTTAAATGGCGCTATTTCTGACTGGATGAGTAGCGCTATGTATGGGGGAATGAATTTTTCACCTGACGGTGAAAATGTAATGGTTACCACAATACATAAACCATTTTCATATTTAGTGACCTACCGAAGCTTTCCAAGTAAACAAACGGTTTATAGTAAAGATGGTTCCTTAATCAAAGTGGTAAATGAAGTGCCATTAGTGGAAGATTTACCCCAGGGATTTATGGCATGCAGAATGGGTAAACGTAGAATGGGCTGGAGATCTGATGTTCCTGCAACGCTAATTTTTGCCCAGGCATTAGATGATGGTGACCCGGCAAAAGAGGTGGCTTATAGAGATGAGGTATTTCAGTGGGATGTGCCATTTACCCAAGAGCCTCAGTCCATGATCAAAACCATTAATCGTTACTCCGGAATTCAATGGGGAACAGAATCTTATGCCATTGCTTATGATTATTGGTGGAATACTAGAAATACAAAAACCTACTCATTTAATCCCGGTGACGCCAATCAAAAACCTAAAATGTTATGGGATAGGAATTACCAAGATCGTTACTCTGATCCGGGTGATTTTGTTACCCAGCGAAATAATTTTGGAAGGCAAGTATTGGCCGTTAAGGGAAAAGATGTGTTTTTGATGGGCGATGGTTTTACAAAAGAAGGTCAGTTTCCTTTTGTAGAAAAGATGAATATGAGCACCGGTAAAACCAGCCGTATGTATACTTCGCAGATGTCAGGTCAAATGGAAGATTTGCGCGAGTACGATCCTAAACGGAATCAACTATTGGTTCGTGTAGAATCTAAAAATGAATATCCTAATTATTATTTCAGAGATATTAATGGGGAGTCTATGACGCAATTAACCTCTTTCCCCAATCCATTTAAAAGTATTGAAAATGTTCACAAAGAAGTAATAACTTACAAACGTGATGACGGATTAGAGCTTTCAGGAACCTTGTATTTGCCTATGGGGTACGATAAGTCTGAAAACAAAAAGTATCCTATGATTTTATGGGCATATCCTACCGAATACAAAGACAAGTCTAGTGCAGGCCAAAACACCACCAATCCCAATGAGTTTGTATTTCCTTACTATGGTTCTCCAATTTATTGGGTAACACGAGGGTATGTGGTTCTGGATGACGCTTCTTTTCCAATTGTGGGTGAAGGAGACGAAGAACCAAATGATACCTTTAGAAAGCAATTAGTAGCCAATGCCAAAGCGGCTATCGATGCGGTAGATGAATTAGGGTATATTGATAGAAGTAAAGTAGCAGTAGGTGGGCATAGTTATGGTGCTTTTATGGTAGCCAATTTGTTAACCCATAGTGATTTGTTTGCGGCCGGAATTGCAAGAAGCGGAGCGTATAACCGAACTCTCACTCCATTTGGTTTTCAAAGTGAGGAGCGTAACTACTGGGAAGCCCCTGAAGTTTATTACACGATGTCCCCCTTTATGCATGCCGAAAAAATGAAAACACCATTGTTGTTAATTCATGGAGTAGCTGATAATAATAGTGGTACTTACCCGATGCAAAGTGAACGTTATTTTAATGCCCTTAAGGGACTAGGAGCAACGACTAGGTTGGTGATGTTACCCAAAGAAAGTCACGGATATCAAGCCAAAGAAAGTATTCTGCATGTGCTCTGGGAACAAGATCAGTGGTTAGAAAAATATGTGAAATAATAATTGATGTATTCTAAACTAAAAGGGAGTTCGTCCATTCGAACTCCCTTTCTTGTTATAGGGGGAGAATTGAGAACTATAAAAAATGGATAGATTGTATTTTTTGAATGGTTCGATAACTGCTCCATTGCAAGTCAATAGAGATAGTTTGCTTTTCATTTACCCATTTATTCAAAACGGGAATGCTATCAGAGTTTAACTTTTGAGCCATTGGAATCCCTAGTTGATGCAAGGCCTCCGCATTGCAGTGCTGTTCATATTGTCCTATCATAGGAATAATAAAGAGCTTTTTTCGCAGATACAATGTTTCTGCGGGAGTTTCAAATCCGGCTCCACACAAAACACCCGTACACTTGGCAAAATGTGTAAGAAACTGTTGGGTATCAACAGGAAATATGGACACATTTTTGGAGGTATATGCTTCGGATGAATGTTTAGAGAATACCACCCATTTCTTATGAGGTAATTGACTCAAAATTTTAATAATTTTTTTATCACCATAACTGGGCAAATACACCAAATAGAAACCCTCATCGGTTGTAACTAACTCTTGAATTTCATTTCGAATTATGGGAGGTGTAATTTGTTCATTGTAACCTTTAAAATGCATTCCAATTCCCTTTTCAACGGGTGCATAATATTTTAAAATGAGTTTACCTAAAAAGTCACTTTTATCCGGTTTAGGAACATTTTGAAGGAGTAACGAAAATTGATGTGAACAGGCCACAATGGGTACGTTCTTTTTTAAACAAGCCCTAGCGGTAAGGGGTTCGAAATCATTAATTACAAAATCGTAATTCTCTACGGGAATAGATTTTAAATCACGCCAAAAACGGAAAAGCTTAGAACGTTTTAATGTGGCCCAAATATTAATTCCTCCTTCTGTTCCAAAAACAAAACTGAGTCCATTACGTCTATATTTTATGGGATAGTTTAATTCTATATTACTTTCGGTTCCACTAATTAGTACATCCACATCGTAATATTTTGCCAAGGCCGGAACCAAATCCCTAGCTCTAGATACATGGCCATTTCCAGTGCCTTGAAGTGCATATAAAACCTTCATTATTTACTTATTTCATTAAAAAATGAGGTAAACAATTGCGAGTTTGCCAAATCGACCATGGCTAATTCTTCGGCTTCTTTTTGCGATTCCTCGTCCGGTTGAGAAAGAGGAACCTCTTTGTAATAGTCATAAATACGCCAGGTACCTTTTTGGTACTCTAAAGCGGTTAAACTCTCTACCCAATCGCCTGAATTCAAGTAGGTACAACCCCTTTCCTCCTTTTCAAAGTGACGGATTTTGGGCTCATGAATGTGTCCACAAACCACATAGTCGTACCCCTTGTTTAACGCAATTTCTGCTGCGGTTTCTTCAAAGCTGTTGATAAAACTTACGGCTTCCTTTACCATCCCTTTAATGCTCTTCGAAAAGGAGTATTTTTCACGACCTAATTTAATGGCTATCCAATTGGTAAAGTTGTTTAAGTGAATTAAGGTGTCATATCCAATTGCTCCAAGTTTTGCTAACCATTTACTATGCTTCATGGTTACATCAAAAACGTCACCATGAAAGAACCAAGCTTGTTTTTGGCCTAAGGTAAGTATCACTTTGTTTACAATTTTTAGTGAACCTAATTCAAACCCAGCAAATTTTCTTAGTGTCTCATCATGATTACCCGTGATATAGTAAACTTCTACTCCATTAGATAATAGGGAGGTAATGTATTTAATGATTTTCATATGAGATTTTGGGAAGTACTTTTTATTGAACTGCCAAAAATCAATGATGTCACCGTTTAGTATTAGGGTAGAGGGTTGTATAGATTTCAAGTAGTGTAAAAGTTCGTCAGCTTTACTCCCATATGTACCCAAATGCACATCGGAAATAACCGCTAACTCTACTTTTCGTTTGGAATTTTTGTTCTTCATAATTTTAGCAAATAGGATTGCTTTAATTTAAAGTAAAATTACCTCGTTAGTGTTGTTATAGGGTTATTGAGAAATTATTGAATAATTAGATTTAGGTTAAAAAATGACCTAAAAATGAGTCTTTGTGTTTACACAGATTTAAAGTCAAACAACTCAGGGTCTAATAAATGAGAACTTTTTACCTTTTGTAAAGAGTTAAAAATGGAGCTTGATCTACCAGGAAATTCGACTTCCCATTCGCGCATCATTTTCTTGACTTTTTTTCGCATCATGTTTTCCTGTGAACCACAAAGGGTGCATGGAATAATTGGAAATTCTTTCCCCTCAGAATACGTTTCAATTTCTGTTTCTTTGCAAAATGCTAACGGACGAATGACTACATGTTTTCCATCATCGGTTCGATATTTAGCTGGCATGGCTTCCAATCGAGAACCATTAAAAAGATTCATAAAGAATGTTTCCATTATATCATCACGGTGGTGACCTAAAGCAATTTTAGTCGCTTTTAATTCGGTAGCTAGGGTGTATAAATTTCCCCTACGTAAACGAGAGCATAAGCTGCACATGGTTTTACCCGCTTCAATTTTAGCTGTTACAATGCTATACGTATCTTTTTCTAAAATTTTGTAATCTACACCTAGTCCGCTTAGGTATTCAGGAAGTATATGTTCCGGAAAATCAGGTTGCTTTTGATCCAAGTTTACCGCTACAATATCAAATTTAACAGCACTTTCTTTTTGGTAGTGCAGTAACATATCAAGCATGGTATAACTATCCTTACCACCCGATAAACAAACCATTACTTTATCATGGTTTTCAATCATCTGGTACGCCTGCCAAGCTTTCCAAACATCTCTACGTAAATGTTTTTGCGCACGATTAAATAATGCCTTGTCCTGAATCATGGCGCAAAAGTAATTATACCTTTGGTTAGTTAGCTACCTGTCAATAAGGGGATGCAACAAAAAAATTGAATTTTCGTAAAAAAAAGAATTCCAACTAGGGGTATTTGGTTTGATAGTTGTTTTTCTATTAAACCAATAAAAATTAGAAAAATGAAAAGTGTAAATATTGTATTAGGATTAGTAGCCAGTTTCGTTTTGTTTCTAGGTTCATGTAACAAAGATTCCATGTGCGTTTCTGGTGAGGGAAATATTGAAACTCGAACTATTAACGTGGCTTCTTTCACCGAAATTGATTTACAAGAGGCGGCCAATGTTAGAATTCATCAAGGTAATGAATACGATGTGGTGGTAATGGGGCATTCCAATATTATTGATATTTTGGAAACAGATGTATCTGGAGACCGTTGGGAAATTGAGTTTAATAAAAATTGTGTAAACGATTATGATTTAACTATTGATATTACCATTCCCATTTTACAAGAGATTGTTTTAAGTGGTTCTGGAAATGTATGGATTGATGATTTTGAGGCGAATAACCAATTGGAATTAACGATTTCAGGAAGTGGTGATATTGATATGAATTCCTTTAGCAATATGGCAAATTTCAGAGCTTTAATTAGTGGAAGTGGAAATGTAACCGCCTATAAGGCAATTCCTTCCGTAAATAATTCCGATTTGCATATTAGCGGTTCAGGAAATATCAGGACATTTAATCTAACGGCAGAAAATACGGATGTATTAATTTCAGGATCGGGAAACATTGAAACCACTACCCAAAATAATTTAGACGTTCGAATTTCCGGATCTGGGAATGTGTTTTATAAAGGATTCCCTGGAATAAATACGGATATTTCTGGCTCTGGAAACCTAGTTAATTCCAACTAATAATTAAATTGATTACGATTTAGGGCCTTCGGGCCCTTTTTTTATGCGCAAAATTTCAAGATTAGATATTTTTAGATTTAATATAGTTTATATCATAAACTAGTTTATATTTGCGTTTGAAACATTGAAACTTATTAATTATGGAAACGACAAAAAGCTTGCAAATTATTCAAAGCATGATGAACGAGAGTAAGAAGTCATTGGTTAGAAATTCTTTTTTCTTTATCCTCTGGGCGGTACTTTTAGTACCCTCCGGTATTGCGGAGTTTTTACTAGCGGAAACTTCAAAATCATGGATGGTTTGGCCGGTAATGGGAATATTGGGAGGCATTGTTTCCATGGTTTACGGAAAGCGAGAAAGTGAAAGAGTAGGAGTGAGTACATTTAGTGATCGGGTGACTGCCTATACCTGGGGCGCATTTGGTTTTGGTTTAATTTTCAGTATCGCTATATCGTTAAGGTTACATTTCCCACCTCATGCTATGATTTTAGTGGTGGCGGGTATGGCCACATTTATTAGTGGCGGTATTTCTAATTTCAAACCCTTTGTCTTTGGATCTGTAGCGTTAGTGGTAGGTGGTATTTTATGTGGTTTTGTAGTGGAGCCTTTATATCATTCTTTAGTATTTTCGGCCAGTATTTTTATTGGATATTTAATTCCAGGAATTCAATTGCGAAAGTTAGAAAATGAGCAAACTAAATAGTCTATTACATCAAGAACTTCGATTGGCGATCATTAGCTTTTTGGTTGGAGTGGAATGGGCTGATTTTAAGAAATTAGCGGAAGTGACGGGAGCCACGAAAGGTAATTTGAGTGTGCAAATTTCTAAACTGCAAAAAGCAGGGTATTTGAAAGTAAAAAAGTCATTTAAAGGAAATTACCCTTTAACTGAGTGCCAGGTTACTGAATTAGGTAGAACCGAATTTGAAGCGTACGTTGAAAACTTGCGTAAGATGTTAAATCTTTAATTTTAAGAGCGATAATTGTTAAAATTATAATCTAATTCTAATCCAGGTTTCTTAAAAAGATGGCTACTATTGTAGCTATGCAAACCGCCACCACCTTTGATATTTATGCGCCATTAAAAAAGTACTTTGGATATGATAGTTTCCGTGAACCACAGGAAAAAATTATTCAAAATGTACTGGATAAGAAGGATACGCTAGTAATTATGCCCACAGGTGGAGGTAAATCTATTTGCTTTCAAATCCCGGCCCTAGTTTTTGAAGGAGTTACTATAGTAATTTCTCCATTGATTGCGTTAATGAAAGATCAAGTGGATGGGCTTCAAGCCAACGGTGTGGAAGCCAACTATTTTAATAGTAGCCAGGAAAGTTCTATTCAAGAGCTGTCTCTTA
>OLHJ01000463.1_pt1 | contig 13018 bp, 8 predicted proteins | sample 1609491 | NCBI WGS metagenome assembly OLHJ01 (sample SAMN05416861, study PRJEB24817) | seawater metagenome | isolation source: Sea water | place: Canada:Atlantic | collected 2013-11
TGACCAACACCAATATCCAAAACGCTAGAGTTAGCACCCGCTTTTATTGATAGTGGGAAATTCTGAATGACATAATCACCAGATTCTTCTTCAGTTCGCCTAGCAAGCTCATCTCCGATAACAGAATATTGTGTGGTATCTTTAATTCTGACTGGTCGCCCATTCTGATATTCAACTATCGTGAAGAAATCTGCATCAGCAATTGCAAGCGCTGTAGTTTTAGCGGTCAATGTTGGAGTTAGCTGAATTCTATCAGCGCCAGGAGCATTAGCGTTGTTGTATCCTTGAGCGTTGTCTAAAAGAGTTGTGTCTCCAAAGCTATTGATGATAGTCTCTGTTGTAACGAAACCAACAGAGATGTTATCTGGTGCTATGTTATATCTTTCGACAACGACAGTTTGTTCTTCGACTAATACGAAAGAACCTTTCTGATAAATTACTCCATCAGATATCTTTAGACCAACACCGTTGCCAATAGTAGTCGTGCTTTCACCTGTTACTGTACCTGCTGTTTCGACAGTTGTTACAGTAGCGGCAGAAGTAAAGTTTTCAAGACGAATCTGTTCCGTCGAAGAAAAAGTCTTATTCGCACCACTACTTTTTACATATCGAACAAATAGAGTGTTTAGATTTGGTGATTGAGTTTCTAAACCAGCAGAAACAAGAAGAACAAACGCTTCAACACCAGTAGAAAGACCAACAGCACGAAGGCCTTCATAGTTAGACATAACAACAGGCTGACCATCAACCTGCAAATCCTTAATTTTTACATAAGCAAGTTTAGGTAAATATGTGAAACTACAACCCTTTACGATTGTACCCTCTTTGAGAATATTATCACCAAAACGCTCAATCTGAGTTTGTAGAATCGTCTGTAGCTGCGTTAGTTCACGAGCCTGAACAGCAACACCTGGCTTAAAGAGAACTCGATGGAAATCTTTGTCCGCATCATAGTCATCAAAATACGGGTCTTGGTTAAAGTTGGTATCTAATCCCATTTCTTATCCCTTTAGAATTCTAAGATGATTCTTACTTTTTCAGATTGATCATCAGACCTAGCGACTGGTGACATATTTTCTATATATATAACTTCGCCCGAATTATCAACAAGGTCTCCGTCAATACGACTTGTGATCTTCGCAGATGCTCCAGTACCACCACTTGCTGTATTAGAAACGAATGTATTTACAACACCAGCAGCATCATCAGACACTCCAAATATACCCTTGACATTGCTCAAGAAGAATGTTCTATAAGCACTTGCGCCAACAGTACCAATGCCAGAAGCAATAATCGTTCCTGTGTTAGCAGCAGAGTTTGCGCTGTTATCAAAGGCTGTGCTTAATGCTGCATCACTATACACTGAGAATGCAGTAGTATTTATAGTGCCAATATAATATATTGGAACAGTATTAGCAAAAATAGAACCGTTGAGACTGCTGAACGCAGCAACCATACCGTTAGAGTAACCATGCGCTACAGTTGTTTTAACAACCGCTGGATTTGCTGCTGTAACACTATCCACAAAACGAGTGATTGTATTCGACACAGCAAAGACTGTACCGTGAGCATATGTTGTTGTTCCAGTTTGGACTGGACCAGCAGTACCTTGGTCTTGTGTTACGAACTGATCAATCGTAAAGCCCGTGTTAGCAACACCAGGGTCGCCCGTACCAGCATCAACAATCTGAACTGCCATTTCAGTCAACTGATTGAACGTGGTAAAACTTCTATCAATCGCTTCAATCTCTGCTTCTATACCAGAGGTAAGGCCTTTAATCTTATGACCTGTTGCAAAGTCTCCACGAATGTTACGCAATCTTAGAACATCACCCGCTCGATTGCTTACTTCAGCAGTTGTTCTGCCAATATAATCTGGCAAAGTAACTGTCTCTGCGGATGTATATATTTCAATTTCGATAACATCACTAGCAGGTACAAGCGTGATATCAGTAAGAGTAGCTGCTGTAGTGGTTTTTGTGTGAGCAACCGCAAGGGTATTTCTCTTTGCTATTGAAGTTAATGGTAAGTTTGAACTAAATCCAAAAGCATTACCAGCATCATCTTTACCAGAGATAGGATCATTATTTCCGGTGTGAGTAAACGCTGCTAAATGAATGTCTTTCACTTCCAAACCATTCGTAACAAAACCAGAAGAGGCTGTAGTGTTTCCACTGTTATCAAACGGTGTAGCTAGTCCTGTATCAGTGAATACAGAGAATGCCGTTGTGTTTGATGGTTTGACGTAGTATACAGTTGCTGCATCGTCATCGTCCAAAGCAGTGCCATTCAAGTCGTGGAATGATACAGCAGCAGCATTTGCAAGACCGTGTGCGCTTGCTGTAACAACTACGGGTGGTTGCGCTGCACTTATGCTGCTCACCGTTTCTGTGATTGTATTGTTGCCAATCATATCACTAGCAGCAAAAGCTGCACTTCCTTCATTCAATCTTATATGAATTGTGTTTGCAGAGGAAGCAATAATCTCAGCGCCCTTAGCATCAGAAGATATCTTATTACCAGTTGTAAAGCCAGTCATTGTAGATGTATTAACTGTAAGCGTCTGATATCTTGAGAGTGTGTATGAGTATGAACGAAGAAGTGTATTAGAAGATTGTGGAACGTAATGAATGACAGTCTCACCATCTAAGAATGACGATGCTGTTGAAGTTGTAAGTGTCAACTCAACGTTAGCAAACAATGGGTCTTTGATAATACCAACAGAGCGATAATCATTCGTTGTGGGAATTGTATTTGATTCGTTGTTCGCATATGTTACTGAGATGCCTGCACGAGATGCGTAGAGTTCATTGATAGCATCAGAGCCGTGGCCACCAGGAGGGGAAAGACTTGGTGTGAGATTTGCAGCTACAGTGCTATCACCATTGCTTGAAATAATAACATCAGCAAATGAATAGCCAGACCCTCTATTGACAATTTCAACAGTTGAGATAGAATTTGCTGTCGTATCAATTGTAGCAATAGCAACTGCATCGTCACCATCACCTTTGATTGTGAGACCAGGAGCAATCTCAAAAACGGAAGTTGTATCGGGTAATGTAGTAAATGCTGGGTTAATAAGAACTCTTCGTTCAGAACCTGTAACGATATATTCACTGATGTTTCTTGCTTGCCCAGCACCTGTGCCCGATCTAACGTAGAGTGTGCTATTTTTATAGAAGTCTGTATTTGCACTAAGTGTTACGCTTGAACTCTGAAGGCCGTGTATTAGCGTGTTACCAGCAACAGAGATTTCTTTGAATGTACCGTTTGCGTGTGCGTTATATCTAGCACCACCGCTATTGATTATGATTGCTTCAATAGAACCGCTAACCGCATTTGCTGATACGTTTGCGTTAGGAATAACAGGAGCAAAATCGTTTGTGGCAAATTTAGACCAATCAGAAGCGCTGATATTATACATCAACTTCCAGACATACTTATCATTAGTCTGATAGAATTCGTCGTCTGCTGCCGTTTCTGAGAACAATGGTTGGTCGTTTGCAGCAGCACCACCATTGTTATCTAGGCATTTGAATACCGCATAGTTACCGCTCTCTTCTGAGATGACATAAAAGTTGTCAGTCTCTAGAGTTGTGCTTGCATAACTATAAGCGGGATATGTATTGCCTGATTGCCAATTGACACGGCGAATCATATGCTTTACATCATCTGAAGCAATCTTCTTACCGAATAAGAGATTATCATACACATCGTTATGCACACCAAATGTACTGTTCGTAGGAACAGGTGGTACATTATCGTCGGCAAAGGGCAAAGTCTCACCAGTAAACACATAGTATAAACTGTTTGAAGACTCTGAAACAGACTCAATAAATTGAGCAGCCATATGTGTTTTGAATTTGTTTGTAACTAATTTCGTCATCTTTTTCTTTGCTTTATGATGTGGATACGGTATCAGTTGTCGAAGTAGCAGTGGTAACATTAGTATTTATAACACTATTCTTGACTACTGTACCGAATAATTCAGTACCAGCAACATGAAGCACTTTTTTTACAATGTCACGATAGCGATTGATTGAGACACCAGTTTGAATATCATACGAATATTCTTGATAATATTTGTTGTCTCTTACTTTAGAAGTATCGCTGAGATGCGATGTAGTTGTTTCCCAGAAGCCTGTGCCAGTACCTTCTGTTGCTACAACAGAGTTGGCAGTGATAGCAAATAGACTAGTATCATTAGTCAGAGTCATTGATTGATTATTTAAGTAACCATAACCAGAGTCTATAATTTCAACGGCGGTTGCTACACCATCTGCCACGACAACATCACCAGTAATTATAGCATTATCACCCATCGAACGAGAGACTAAATCGATAGCATCATTACCAACAGAGAAGTTTGCAATAGCACCAGAACTCTTACCAATAATGTTAGATGCTGTCCAGCTTGTATTGAAGCGTGTTCGTTTCAAATGCAGCACACTACTATTGGCAGAAATGATAACACCCTTCTCTGTACTATCTTGCTCTACAATTTCACCCGGAGTGAAGTTACTTGTAACAAGAGTGATGTTTAGATAGATGTTTTTTCTGTCGTATGCTGCGATATATTTATTATGCACTGAAATGAACGGATCAGTATTATATTCAGTACCAGGGTTAATTCTTGTTAGTGATGTTATAGTACCCATTGTAAAATCATCGAAGGTGAATAAAGACTGGAACTCAGACGTTGAATCACCATTTGGATTCTTAACGAATCCATACCCGCCGTCAAAATTAACAACTACCTGGGCTGCGGTTCCACTTGTAGAAGGTAGAACGATTGTTGGTGTGGTATTATACCCTTCACCGTGATTGTTTATTGTGATAGAGGTAATAACTCCGCTACCATTTGTTGTGATGAAGCCTGTAGCCGACACAACTGGGTCACCACCAGCATAACCACCACCAGTAAATGTAACATTGGGACTGCCTGTTGTTCCATTTGCGTATCCAGTGCCACCATTTGTAATCGTAATGCTATCGACAAATCCAATGCCACTATTTGCTGCTGTACCAACTATCACATCTAAGAAAGCCACATTTGCAACATTTTTAGCACCAACAAAATCGGTATTAAGTGTAACAGTCTCTTCGTTCTCTAATGCGCCTGGTTGAAATGTTGCTCCACTACCAGTGCCAACTGCGTTGATAGTAAGTTCTAGATTTGGCTGTGCTGCAAGGTCGATCTCTTTTAAATCTTCACGAGACGTTTTGATAGTCATACCAGCGCCTTCGACATACGAGAACGCAGAAGTATTACTGAATAGCCCAACATATGTTGTGTTTTGACCAACGACAACGCCAGTTACTGTATTGTTAGCAACCGTATCAATCACACCATTTGCTGTTGCGACACCATTATACCAAACATCAGAAGCACCAGTCGCTGTTATAGCACTAATCGTTTCTTCAACTCTTGTCTCTCGACCTCTTATTTTCTTGCCAGCAGTAAACGCACCAGATGTTACTTCGACATTCCAAGTATTAGCATCTGATGCTGATGATGCAATTCCAACCGCACCCGCTGTTGTGATTGAAACAGCATCAATGGTTTCAGTCGCTTGAACTGAACCATTAGCATAATATAGTTCTATTTCTTCTGTTGCTAAAAATGTACCAAAAGCAGGCTCAAGTGTTAGGAACTCACCGATTGTTGAATTACCAGTAGTATTAGCAACAGTTAGATACCCATAAGCATATGCTGATAAGTATTGACCATTTGCTGCTGTTGTGAACTTCTTCATCTCAAGTTTTTCACCAATATGAGAAGAGAAAATACTAGAATCAACAACCTCTAAGGTAATAGTCGATTCTTCATCTACGATTTCATTAACAGACAATGATGTATTATCTGCTGTATCAATAGAGACTTGATTTGCAAAAGTGCCACTTGTAATCACAAGAGTTGCACTTGTATTTGCATCATCAGCGCTCAACGATGAGACTTTACTATTGGCAACAACCACATATTCTAGAACTGAAATCACTGCCCCATCACCAGGGTCTGAATCAAATACGATATGTGTAGAGTTCGTTGAGTATTCAGTGTTCGCTATGATTGTATTATTTGTGATGACAACAATATCATTTGAGTCTGATACAGTAGACCTAAGAAATGCAGGACCGTTCGTCGAGTTTGCTGTATATGCTGTTGGATATACTTTGACACCCAAAACAAAATCATCAGCAACTGATGCTGAGTTGGCAGCAAGATTGTCAAAATATTCATCAGCAAAATCTTGAGCGCTGATTAGAGTAACAATCTCACGTTCCTGCTTTACAGTCTCAAACTGAATAAACTGATTTAATGTGTTCGAGTTATCAACAGCAATCATCGCTGTGGCGACACGAACGTCTGTATAGTCGTCTGAAGTATCGCCGTCATCTAAATCATTAAGTGTGTAACCCGTGCCACCATCTACAAGTTCAAAGTCAACTCGACCAGTAGCATCTTCAATGCCAGTGACACGAACTTTACCTTGTTTGCCTGTATCATCAAGCACATTGAACAAGTCGCCAACGGCGTTATTTCTACCACCATTCGTAACATTCATAGATGAAAGCGAACCAATAATCTTTGGTGCGTTTGTGAGAAGACCATCATCGCTGACCAACTCATCCGTTCTAAACGACCCCTTTATATTACTAATATAGAGAATGTCAATGATACGACCTTGAACTCTTTTCTTTACAAGACCTTCGACGAAAGCAGTGGCACCAGTTTGAGAACCTGTGATTTGATTCTCAACAAACCCAGCAGACCTTGCTGACTGTGTGACTTCAATATATTTGGGAATCTTATACTTACTGTGTGAAGCACGAAGTATATCATCACCAGGATAGTATACTGATGCTTCTTCGTTGAACAACATACGAATTAAAAGTTCAGTTGCTTTTGGAGTGCCCTTTGAACGATAGTAGTCCATGATATGCTTGATAACAAATCGCTTGTCTACAGCCTTTGCATAAGGAAACTCTGAGAGATACTTCTCTTTGAAATGAACTAGAAAACTATCTAATGTCTCATCAATGTCCCTGTTCTGAAACATCGAACGACTGAGTGTGGTAGGAGACGTTGAAGTGTTTTCCATAAACTCATAGTATGCCTTTGTGAAAGCAACTAGGTTTGGACCGTCTTCCCGATAAACAGCAGGAAACTGCTGTTCGATATACTCTGAGATAGTTTTCGATAGGTCATGCATTATTGAGTCGCAGCCTCTACTGTTACGCTAACATCAACGTCACGGATTGAGATAATCTTGCTTGCAGGACCAATAATATCTTGTGTTTCTGGTCTACCATAAATCTTGATAGCACTACCAGAGAAAGAACTAACATTCAAATCACGAATGACTACACGTCCTGTTGCGTAATCTACATTACCAACATTACCACTCAGCACTTTGAATCCATCAACCGTATTAGTGAGAATTTCTAAGACACCTTCGCCGTTGTCTTGTATATATGCTGTCTGAGTTCCATAAGAAAAACTGGAAGTTTTGACTGCGGGTTTATGACGATTGATATCTTCGCCAGCAGTCAAAGGATGATCTAAAATTAAAGAGTTTTCAAAGTCAGCAGTGATGCTTGAAGCAGAACTTACCACTGGAATAAAATCAACAATCATTCTAAGTTCTGTATCATTCGATATAATAGACGTATTTGTATCATCGATGACACGAGCAATTCGAGATTGCCTAGCATTCTTTTTAAAATCATTCAAGTAAGTCAGATTGTAAGATGCAATCGCATTTCTAACAAGCGAGTCTATTTCAGAATTAGTAGCATCTGAAGTTTTAGTATTGTAGTGTACTGTTGTGTCAAGAGCAACATAAAGAAATTCGGGAGACCTAATTACTGGGTCGATTGCGAGTGGCGTGCGTTCTTTTAGAAACTTTCTATACTTCTCTTTAGCACCGTCAGATACGCCATCACTATTTTGAATATCAACATGTACAATAACTTTACCATACTGTGGTGGATTCAGTTCTTCACCACCTTGTACTGATACTGCTTGTATTTCAGAGAACTTGCTTTTCAAAAGATTTTCATAATCAGATTCTGTGACTGCTCTATCTTGTATCTGAATAGATTTTGGAGCATAGAACTTGATTGAATCAAGCGTCTCTTCTTCAGCGCCACCAAAAGATGTTGATGTTGTTGTGACTGTCGCTGTGTAGCCTTGTATCGTACCAGATGGTGAGAATGTAGTAGCACCGTTTGGTGTTGCACCATTTGCAATACGATAGATAACCTCTACGACTTCGCCTGTTTTTGGTTCTCTACCAAACACATCATTACCAAACTCTAGTTCGTAACGATTCAGTTCTGCTGGTTGTATATAGAACACATTATCACTTGAACCAACATCAAAGAGATTTGGTTTTGAAGCATATGCATTAACTTCAGCACTAGCAGCAGAGGAGGCATATACATTTACTACAATACTGTCGGTGTCAACTCTCTTGTTAGAGATAAGATATTTTGTGCTTGCTGTTACGTCATAATATTCTCTTTCGATTCTACCTTCGTGAAGAGAAACATCGCTGACAGAATATACGCCAGAATTTGGTGTGATAGTATATACTTGATCTGTGCTAAACGTGTATGACTTACCATCAACATTTGTTGTAAACTTCGTGTATTTTGGAATTGTGATGAATGCTGGGCTATCACTTGGTGTAAACGTCAGTGTAACTTTTGCGTTTGATGACCTGTATGACCTTGGTAGATAGTTCAACTCTTTTGCATGAGATACAACAGAATCTCTTAGTTGCGCTGAGTCAAGAAACATCTCACCGAGAGCCATGTTCGTATAAAAACTATTCTGAAATGTATTGTATGCCAACACATCAAGAAGGACGGACATATTAGACCCATCGTAGTCATAGTCAGCAAATTGTGCTTGACCCTGAAGAAATGTTTTTAACTGACTCTTGATTTGATTGAAATCAAGTTCCGAGATAATAGTTCCTGCCATTTTATCTCACTCTTTCTAAAAGTAACTCTAATGTAACTGGTTCTTGTACGTTGACAACACGAAATACGATTGTGATTTGAACTTCGTGTTCTTGTGAAGTCTGAGCGATATACACATCAATAACATCAGCCCTTGGCTCATGTGCTGCAATAACATCCTTTATATGCTCTTGCATCGTTAAGAATGTCTGTGCTGTAATACTCTCAAACAACATAGCACGAATGTTACCACCAAGATTTGGTTGAAACAATCGTTCGCCTTTATCAGTCAACATAAGATTACGAAGAGACTGTTTTACAGCATCAACATTCGTTTTGCGTAAGACTGTGCTACGAATTGGATGCTTATCCAAGTCCGTAAAGAAGTCCGAGTATACAACTCTTTGTGTTAATGGTGTTGCCATATGAAGCAATCTCCAGTTTTCTTTTTATTTATACTTATTATTTATGTAACTACACCTGAATAACTACGCCCAGCAAGCAGTCTATCTAACCCATTTTCATTTATTGTGCCATTAGAATTCAACAATACATTCGCTTGACTTCTTATTGATTTACCCCAAAGTTCTGTGGGAATGAAATGATTTGGGTCTCTAATTCTACTTGCACCCCATGTACCATCAAGTCTGTTGAACATATCGTATTTTGAGAAGTGCTTTCTTGCAATACCTGTATAATAACTAATTCTTGCTCTTGGTATAAACACACCTCTCTTTAAATCATATAGGTTGATATCGATTGCAGCGCCAAAATTATGCCAACTTAATCCTCTCGCAGCAACTTGTCTAGTTACTGCATTAGAACTATTTTGAAGGGCCCTTTGTTGAGCAATTGACCTTCTACCACTTAATATTTTAACATCATAGCCCTGCTCTCTATGCTCATCAACAAAAGATTTCACAGCTTGAGCAACTCTGTCTCTTACGATAGGATGAAGATCATTTATCTTAGCAGCATTATGAAGAGCAAATTTACTTTGACCATAAAAAGATTCTGGATAGATAGCATTCGCATCGTTATATGTAACCGCTACTTTATCTCTACTGACTGCATTAGGTATGGGTCTACCAGCCAAACCACTATCTAGAGCATTAGCAGCAGAGCCTCTGTTAATGTCCTTCATTTTCGCATTTGCTTGGGTAACCTTTGCCCCAACCTCTTCCATTCTTCTCTCTATTTTTTCATCTTGTTTTCGTGTTGCACTTGAAACCGCTCTAACAATTACCGATCTCAGTTCATCTGGAAAAGCAGTTGTATTATTTTTTGAAAAATTCTTTGTTACCGCTGCTGACCTTGCTTTGGTAAAGTTTTTATTCTGTTCAGACAAGAGATTTTTTGCTAATTCTATCTCTTCTTTTAATTTATTTTTAGTGTTTTCAAGGGCCTGCCTAGACATTTACTTCTCCATTTTACCTTATGCAAGTAATTCCATATCTTCAACTTGACTTTCGTAGTTTTTAAGTTTAACTTCGTTCACCATTTTACTATGTTGAAAACAAGCATCAACAGAGTCCTTAAAAGCAAGCAAATCGTCTTCTACACCTTCTAAAACACTTTCAATAGAAGCCTCGAATGCTTCTGCAATTGCCTCTGCTTCTGCTTCAAGAGATTCCAGAAAACCAGACACATCAATTGATTCAATATCAGCTTGAATAGCTGATGCTAATGCTTCTACATCGGATGCTAAACCTTCCGCTATAGATACAGCAGTAGCAGCCAATGCTTCTACATCGGATGCTATAGCCTCAACTACAGATTCGGCAGCATCTGCTAGATCAGAAAGTATATCATCACTGGATAATGCATCAAGTTGTTCTTTGACTGAGACTACTGCATCTTCCACACTCTTTGCCAAGTCTTCCATATAGTCAGATATTGGCTGAAATATATTATCTAAGTCTATTTCACTGCCTATGTCAGTAACAAGATTTTCTAATGCTAACAGAGCATCGCAACCACCATTTAGTGTTGCATTGAATCCCATCACACTGCTTTGAAAATCGGCCAAAGAGGCAACGTCAAGCCCAAAAGTTTCTACTGAAAACGTATCTGGATTGATACCAGATTGAAACAGAATAGCAGATATATCTTGATTAGACGCCTTTGCTAATGAATCGGATAGTACAGATAGACTACTTGCTTCATTAACAGGAAGATTCTCTATCGTAGTTTGCATATTTTCCTTTAGAGTAAACATTATATCTAAAGGAAAAGCAGATGTCGGTACAATAGATGTAAAAGCATCCAAAGCAGACTTAGTTTCACCAGTACCTAGATTATCAACAAGTTCACTCGTTTGAAAAAATTCCATATCTTGTGAAATTAAACCGTTTGACATATCTTATAGCCCTTCCGCAGTAGTATCATGTTCTGGGTCTGGTTCATCAGCAATTGATGAATATAATGCATCATCATACACAGTATCTATTGGAAAATCATTTTCAATAGGTTTACCAAGACCCGTTCTCAACGAATCTCTTTTACCAGATGGGCTAGCAAAATCTGTTAGCGCACCTTTCACATATATTGTATATCCTGGGTCAATTTCAACTGCTCCACTGGTATTCAAATCAATCTTAGTACCATCAATAGCGATGTCGCCCGTTGCTTTAATATTTGTTTTACCGGCAGTATTGAAATATGTGTTACCACCATTTTCAATTCTCACATCTGTGTTAGCATATGCAGAAATAAATCCTGTGTTGGCATAGATATGAATATTACCTACTTCTGATTGCGAAACGATGTGCTGTCTAGTAAATAGATTATAACTATCCAAATACGCTTCTTGTCTGATAGACGAACTCTTCTGTGAGAAAATATCACCAGAGTTCATGTAAATACCACCACCAACATTCAATCTATAATCGCCACGCACATTTGTTGTCATTGTACCATCAACTGTTAAGTTACAATCAGATTCAATTTTGACGTTAGATTTACCTCTGATAGTAACTTCAGACGCACCCTTTATCAATACTTTGCCGTTTCTCTCAATGATTGTTACACCATCACCAACAATCTTGTTTGTTTGTGTACCAGTTGGCCCAACTTCAAGGTATGTGCCTTTTCTATGTCGAATGTTGATTCTTTCAGATGCTGGCGTATCATCCATTTCAAACACATGACCAGATTCTGTTTCTTGTACTTTATTATATGGATACTGAGCATTGTATGGCGGTCTAGGTTCAACACTATCCTTTGTAGCGTGTTGTGTTGCTACATGAGTTTTATCAATCTCTTCACCTCTTGCAAGTCTATTCACATCTGGATTGTATGCATCATCAGGTTTAGGATTGATATCGCTCTTACCATTAAATCCTTGAGTAGAATTAGGAAATGTTGTAGGCATACCAGGCATCACACCAAGAAGCATCGGGTGTTGTGCATCAGCACCATCAAGGAAAAATCCGAACACCCACGACCCTTCAATTGGTGGCTTATAGTTGAAATCGTATGAGCCAATAACAGGAATTGCCCAAGGCAACGTATCTGTAGGAACATCTTCTTTGCTATCTGGGTGAATATCAAAACAGCGAACACGAAGACGGCCCATTTTTCGTGGGTCTCTACGGTCTTCTACGACGCCCATAAACCATAATAAATTTCTAAAACCATTTTCGGCCATTATACTTCACCTTCTTCTGACATATTCGCAATTGTCGAAACCCCAGACTTGTCTCCAGGAAATAAGTCTTTAATTATAGTCAATCTACTGGTATACTTTTTACCTTTTATATAATGCTTGATGGTTTGCACTAACCAATATCCAGAAAGACTTTTATGTTTATCTTTAGCCCCAACAACATTTTCAAATTGAGGTATGTCGAGTAAAATAACATCACCAGCAAATAAATCATTTCTACCGTATATTTCTATTTCAATAGAGGTAGAGTTTAGATAGTATCTATTTGAAACTTTAGGACCAGTAATATCTTTGTATCTTTGCTGTTCTCTCTCGAAATCAGTGAATATCATATCTGTCTCTTATACACATCTCCGAGCCCACGAGACTCCTGAGCATCTC
>OLHJ01000473.1_pt1 | contig 12799 bp, 11 predicted proteins | sample 1609491 | NCBI WGS metagenome assembly OLHJ01 (sample SAMN05416861, study PRJEB24817) | seawater metagenome | isolation source: Sea water | place: Canada:Atlantic | collected 2013-11
GCTCGGAGATGTGTATAAGAGACAGAAACCATTGTCTGCTTGAATTATAGATGATGTCTGGCTTATTTAAATCTCTAAAAAAACCAAATGGCATTAATGCAACGTAGTTTCCATTAACCGCCAAAACTGGTTTTACATGTTTAGCATCTATTGCAGATCTAGAAGCAACAAAACTAATTCCATTAATTTTTTGTTGTTGCCCAATACAAAAAAACTGTGTAAGAATTAAACTAAAAAAAATAAGAAGCTGGTTTTTCATAGCTCCCAAGATACTTTATTTTGTCAATAAATACCTTAAACCTAGGTTAAAACTTTGTCCTAAACCTGTAGAGTTCCCTCTAACAAATTTACTATACAAAACCTCTAAGTTTAATGTTTTAGACAATTGGTATTTCCCTCCAAACCCAAGTGCAGTATAATCTTGCGAAAAATCACCAAATCTTTGAGAGTGTTGAACAAAACCTAAAATTGTTGATTTATCAGTTGGGAAATAACTCATAAATAATCCTGGCGCAAATACAATCGTGTTATTTGCAAAGCTGGTTTCTTCTCCAAAGTTATACTCCGTATTTAGCTCGGCAAATAATTGCCACTTATTACTTGGAAACGTATAATCGTAAAAGAATCTATTTTGAAATGTAAAAGCTGTTTGATCTAAGAAAACTCCATTTTCAGTTTCGTTTTTTACTAAAGGAATATGAAATGCCGTTTGAACAGAAAAGTTACTTATATTTTTAAATGGTTGAAATTTAATTGCTGGCGCAAAAGACGTTAATCCTTTTCTTCCTGTTGGTGTATCGTCTAAACTAAATACAGATAGCGCTTGCCTACCGCCAATTGTGTTCGATCTAAACTCAAATAACAATCCAACATTTACTCTGTTACTTTCAGAAACTCCAGTAAAAATATCAAAAGATGTAGTGAAATAATTTTCTCTTGATTTTGATTGACTATTTCCATTTGCATCTGCAAATTTAGTTTCTGTATATAAATTATTAAACCACTTCACATCCCAATCTCCTTTATTTAATAATTTAGAAGGTGTATACGTTTGAATATTACTTTTTGATGTAGTATCATCTTGTGAAAAACTAACATTTGATATTAAGATCGAAACGAATAATAATAGTAACTTTTTTGATTTCATTTTTTGATTTTTGATAGTAATTAATTTTCAATTATGCATTGAGTCGTTAAATGTAGTTATCAATTACAAACCCCAGAACACTTGTTTTTATCTGTAATCATTCTAAATTAAATTCCAATATTAAGTTTGTAACTTTCGTCTCGACAGAATAGCCAATAAACAAATTATGGAACACATTGTTATAATAGGAAACGGAATCTCTGGAGTTACAGCTGCCAGACATATCAGAAAAAATTCGGACAAAGAAATTACAATAGTTTCAGCAGAAACGGATTATTTCTTTTCTAGAACTGCGTTGATGTATGTGTATATGGGGCATCTGAAATTTGAGCACACTCAGCCTTATGAATCTTGGTTTTGGAAAAAGAATCGCATCAACCTAAAAAAAGGATATGTATCAAAAGTAAATTCAGATTCTAATGAAATTGAATTTAGTGATGGTGAAAAATTAAGCTACGATAAATTGATTATTGCAACAGGCTCCCAACCAAATAAATTTGGTTGGCCAGGGCAAGATTTAGGTGGAGTTATGGGCATGTACCATAAACAAGATTTAGAAAACCTAGAGAAATATGCTCCAGATAATAAAACGTGTAAACGTGCTGTAATTGTTGGTGGAGGATTAATTGGAATTGAATTGGCTGAAATGCTTCATTCTCGTCATATTCCTGTAACTTTTCTAGTTAGAGAACAAAGTTTTTGGAATGGCGTTTTACCCAAAGGAGAATCAGAAATGATTAATAGAGAAATTATTAGTAGTGGTATTGACTTACGTTTAGGTGTAAATCTAAAGGAAATAAAAGCTGATGCTACTGGCAATGTGAAATCAATAGTAATTGCAGAAACTGGAGAAGAAATTGAATGTAATGTTGTTGGATTAACCGCAGGTGTTTCTCCAAATGTAGATTTCTTAAAAGACTCTGAATTAGAAATTGGCAGAGGTATAAAAGTGAATCGCTTTTTAGAAACAAACCTTACAGATATTTATGCAATTGGAGATTGCGCAGAACAACATGAAGCCATTGGATCTAGAAGGCCAATTGAAGCAGTTTGGTACACTGGAAGAATGATGGGTGAAACTGTTGCACAAACTATTTGCGGAAATAAAATTGAATACAAACCTGGACATTGGTTTAACTCTGCTAAATTTATGGATATAGAATATCAAACCTACGGTTGGGTTTGGGCACAAACCAAAGAAAATGAAGCTCGTTTTTATTGGGAGCATAAAGATGGCACTAAATGTATTCATATCAATTATGATAAAACTACGCGAGAATTTATTGGAATTAATAATTTCGGGATACGAATGCGACATGAATTTTTTGATAAAATATTGAACGAAAAACAAACAGTAGAATATGTTCTAGAACATTTGGCAGATGCCAACTTTGATCCTGAGTTTTTCAAACTCCACGAGCCCGAAATCGTTGCTAAATTCAACCAAGAAAACAACACAAATATTCAACTTAAAAAGAAAAGCTGGAAACGAATTTTTAGCAAAGCATAATAATATGAAAGCAGTAAAACAAACAGGTTTAGTCGTTTTTCTATTAGGACTAGTAATTTTTATAGGAACTATTTTCACTGGCTCTTTCAGTTTAACACAAACTGAGTTAGATACTTTTATTCAAGAAAAAGGATATAAAAGTGAAATTATAAAAGACGAACTTTCTAAAGCTATAGTTACAAACGAAAGTTTGAATATTTTTGATTTTTCAAATCGTGTTATAAATGCTTATCAGGTTTCTAATAATCATTATGATGCATTAATTGCAAAATACGACGCAGAAAAAAACTGGGATAAAAAAGGACAACAATATCAATACAAAATCTTTGGTAAACTACATAGTTTAAGTTTTACACTTGCTAAAAAAGCAGGAAAAGGATTTGCTGTCGAAAACACAGGTTTTATGTGGTTTTTAACTTTTGGTTTGAGTATAATCGGAGCACTTTTTTTTATTGTTCCTGATGTTATTTTACTAGGAAAACCTGGAATAAAAAACGATGGAATTTTTCTAAATGCAGCCACAAATCGTGGTTGGATTGGTTGGTTTGCTTTCATTTTTTTAGTTACTTTTTATATTCTGCTTTATTTCTATCCAGATCTTATAGTAAATTGGGTGTACTTAGTAGATCCTATTAGCACATCTATTAGTGGAAATCCTGCAAGTCAATGGTTTTTATATGGTTTCTTGTATTGTACTGTTATGACAGTTATGGCCGTGAGAATGTATATAAAATACCGCCATAATAAATATCAAATATTAAGAACAACTTCTGTTTTATTTTTCCAAATTGTATTTGCATTTTTAATTCCTGAGATTTTAGTTCGTTTCGAAAAACCTTGGTACGACTTTAAAAATGCGTTTCCTCTAGATTATGATTTTTTCTTCAAATGGAATTTAGATGAATTATTATCTAGTGGTGGTTTTGGTTTATTTATTTTAGTTTGGGGAGTAGTTTTAACAATTGTAGTTGTACCTGTAATGGTTTATTTCTTTGGTAAAAGATGGTATTGTTCTTGGGTTTGTGGCTGTGGAGGTTTGGCTGAAACTTTAGGAGACCCTTACAGACAAAACTCTAGTAAAACATTGCTTTCTTGGAGGTTTGAACGTATTGTAATTCACTCTGTACTTATTTTTGTTTTAATTATGACAGGTTTTGCTCTGTATACTTTCTTTTCTGGCGCAGATCAAGTTATAGGAATTAAAACACAAACAATTCAAGATATTTACGGCTTTCTAATTGGTGCTGTTTTTGCAGGAGTAATTGGAACTGGATTTTATCCAATTTTTGGAAATCGTGTTTGGTGTCGTTTTGGTTGCCCATTAGCAGCATATTTAGGTTTCATACAACGTTTTAAATCAAGATTTAGAATTACAACAAATGGCGGACAATGTATTTCTTGTGGAAACTGTTCTACCTATTGTGAGCAAGGAATTGATGTTAGAGCATATGCGCAAAAAGGAGAAAACATTGTAAGATCTAGTTGTGTTGGTTGTGGAATTTGTTCTGCAGTTTGTCCACGTGGCGTATTGAAATTAGAAAATGGCCCAGAAAAAGGACGTATCAATCCTACTGATGTTTTACTAGGAAATGATGTTGATTTAATGGAATTGGTGAACAACAAATAATGTTTCGAAAACTTTTATTAATTCTCATTTTCATGTGCTCGATTTTTATGAGTGCTCAAAAAAAATATCACAAAACGTATTATAGTAGTGGGCAACTAAAAGAAGAAGGTTGGCGCGCTAACAATCAGAAAATTGGGTATTGGAAATTTTATTATCAAAATGGAGTAATTACCAAAGAAGGGCATTTTAAAAATAATAAACCCACAAAATATTGGTATTTTTACCGAAAAAATAAGACAAAAAGGAAAGAAGGTCATTTTAAAAATGGTAAAAAAGAAAGTTGGTGGTTATTTTACTCTAAACAAGGAGAAATGAATCACAAATGCCAATTAAAAAATGATAAAAAAAATGGATTCTGTTTTAAATATTATCACAATAAATTAACAAAAGCAGAAAAATACCGAAAGGGTAAAAAAATAAAAGAATGGACTAATTTAAAATCCTTTAAAAAGGAAAATAGCTTGTCCGATTTATACTAATGAGTCAACTAATTAAGGTAATTATACCCGCTTACAACGAGCAAGATTCTATTGCTAGCGTTATTAAAGATATTCCTACGATTGTAGATGAAGTTATTGTTATAAGTAACAATTCTACTGACAATACAGAAGAAAATGCTAGAAATGCTGGCGCAACTGTACTACAAGAAAATAGAAAAGGATATGGTTTTGCTTGTTTAAAAGGAATGGATTATATCGCTAATCAAAATATAAAACCAGATATTCTTGTTTTTTTAGATGGAGATTATTCTGATTACCCAGAACAATTAACAGAAGTTGTTGCACCAATTATTAATGACAACATTGACTTTGTAATTGGAGCAAGAGTAAAACGACTACGAGAACAAGGTTCTATGACACCTCAACAAGTTTTCGGAAATTGGCTAGCTACTTTCTTAATGAAACTATTTTTTGGTGCAAAATTCACAGATTTAGGTCCATTTAGAGCAATTAAGTATGAAAAATTATTAGCTTTAAATATGGAAGATAAAACATATGGCTGGACTGTAGAGATGCAATTAAAAGCATTAAAACAGAAGTTCACTTATATAGAAATTCCAATGAAATACAGAAATAGAATTGGTGTTTCTAAAGTTTCTGGGACAGTAAAAGGAAGTGTTATGGCTGGTGTAAAAATTTTAAGTTGGATTTTTAAATATAGTTTTAAATAATGATTGTTGAATACATAATCATAGCGGTTTATTCAATTGCACTCATACTTATCTTTATGTATGCAATTGCACAGTTAAACTTATTATTTAACTATTTAAGTGCGCAAAAGAAAGAAGATACATGTGTTAAGTTTGATTTCACAAAATCAACCGAAATCCCTTTGGTTACCATTCAACTTCCTGTCTATAATGAGTTATATGTTATGGAACGTTTGCTAACAAACATTGTAAAATTAAACTACCCAAAAGATAAATTAGAGATTCAGGTTTTAGATGATTCTACAGATGAGTCTGTTATTTCTACTGCAAAACAAATAGAAGAATTAAGAAGTACGGGAATTGACATTAAACATATAAAAAGAACCAATAGACAAGGTTTTAAGGCTGGCGCTTTAAAAGAAGGGTTGGAGTTTGCAAAAGGTGAGTTTATTGCCATTTTTGATGCTGATTTTTTACCAAAAGAAAACTGGCTATATGAAACTGTTCCCTATTTTAAAAACCCAGAGATTGGCGTTGTACAAACTCGCTGGGGACATATTAATAGAAATTACTCTACGTTGACTAAAATTCAGGCTTTTGCTTTGGATGCACATTTTACTTTAGAACAAGTTGGTAGAAATAGTAAAGGTCATTTCATCAACTTTAATGGAACTGCAGGAGTTTGGCGTAAAGAATGTATTTATGATGCTGGAAATTGGGAAGGAGATACATTAACAGAAGATTTAGATTTAAGTTATAGAGCACAATTAAAAAATTGGAAGTTTAAATATTTAGAACATGTAGAAACTCCAGCAGAACTTCCAGTCATTATTAGCGCTGCAAGATCTCAACAATTTAGATGGAATAAAGGTGGTGCCGAAAATTTCCAAAAAATGGCTGGAAAGGTAATTTCTAATAAACATTTAAAATTCAAGTCTAAAGTCCATGGATTGTTACATTTATTAAACAGTACAATGTTTTTAAATGTTTTAATTGTTGGAATTTTGAGTATACCAATGCTGTATATTAAAAATGAATATGCTCATTTAAAAAATTACTTCTACATGATGAGTTTCTTTGTGATTAGCTCCATCATTTTCTTTATTTGTTATTGGTTTATGTATAAAAGTATTTATGGCGGAGGAATTAAAAATTTCTTTAAATACATTGGAATGTTCTTTACATTTTTCTCAATAGCAATGGGATTCTCTTTACACAACACAATTGCCGTTTTAGAAGGGCATTTTGGTAAAAAAAGTGAATTTGTTAGAACTCCAAAATTTAATATCAGAACATTAAAAGACACTTGGGAAAACAATAAATACATTCGCAAAAAACCTTCAATTCACGTAATTATAGAAGGTCTATTAGTACTCTATTTTGTTTTTGGAATGTACAGTGCATTTATTGTTGGTAATCAAGGCGGAGATTTTGGTTTATTCCCATTTCATTTAATGCTATTTTTAGGTTTTGGATACGTATTTATTAAATCAATATTCTCAAAAGCTTAATGGCAACAAGCAAGAAAAATAGAGTTACAATTTTACTAATTGCAGTAACCATTTTACTTTATTTTTTCTTTGGCTATAATTTAGAAAGAGCACAGTTTTTTAAGTTCTTAAGTTTATACACTGCCTTATTTTGTACATACTTTTACTTTATTAAAAGAAATGCTAATAACTTTCAATTTTTACTAGGAATATCAATTCTGTTCCGATTAGTTTTCTTGTTTTCTATTCCAAATTTATCTCAAGATTTTTATCGTTTCATTTGGGACGGAAGAATGCTTTTAGAAGGATTAAATCCATATTTGTCTTTACCAGAAACATTTATAACTCAACATTCATTTCCTGTAAATCAGGCAATAGATTTATATGCTGGAATGGGCGAATTAAATGGAAGTCATTACACCAATTACCCACCAATAAATCAGTTGTGTTTTTTAATTGCTGCAATCTTTGCTAACAAAAGCATTATTGGATCTGTTGTAGTAATGAGGTTGTTAATTATTTTTGCTGATGTTGGAATTCTATATTTCGGAAAAAAAATACTTGCACATTTAAAAATACCAGTTCATATCATTTTTTGGTACATCTTAAACCCGTTTATCATTATAGAAATGACTGGAAACTTGCATTTTGAACCAGTCATGTTATTCTTTTTGGTTTGGGCAATCTATTTACTTTTTAAAAATAGATGGATTTGGGCAGCTGTATTAATAGCTTGTTCTATTACAGTTAAATTGATTCCGTTTCTCTTTCTTCCATTGTTTTTTCAATGGTTTGTAAAAAAAGACATTTCAATAAAGAAAGGTTTCTTAAAATTGATAGTTTTTTATACAATTGTAATTGGTACAACAATTGCCTTGTTTTTTCCTTTCTATTCTTCTGAATTAATCGAAAATTACAGCAACTCTGTAGGTTTATGGTTTCGTAATTTTGAATTTAATGCTAGTTTTTATTATATTTTTAGAGAAATTGGATATTCATTTAGAGGTTATAATGAAATCGCAATCATAGGTAAGGTAATTCCTGTATTAACCGTTTTATTTGTTGGATATATTACTTTTTTCAGAAAAAACTTAACTCCAAAACAACTTATAACTGCTTTATTATTTGGATTGTCTTTTTACTACTTCACAACCACAACAATGCATCCGTGGTATTTAGCGACTTTAATTTTACTATCAGTTTTTACTAAATATAGATTCCCAATTGTTTGGAGTTTGGTAATTATTTTAAGTTATTCTGCTTATTCTAATGAGGTTTATAAAGAAAACTTAGTACTTATTGCACTAGAATACATAATTGTATATGGTTTCTTATTCTGGGAAATATCCAAAAAAAAACAAAATTGACTTTAATCCGAAAAGCATAAATACAGTTTAACCTATTTTTTGTACTTTGTGGTATAATTTTTTTAGATGAAAAAACTTACCATAAAAGACATAGCCAATCATTTCGGCGTATCAATTTCTACTGTATCAAAAGCTTTAAATGACAGCTATGAAATTAGTGTAAGCACTAAAGAAAAAATCCAGAAATTTGCTAAAGAAAAAAACTACAAACCAAATTTTAATGCGTTAAGCTTAAAGAATAGAAAGACTAAAACTATTGGAATTATCATTCCAAATATGTTAAACTATTTTTTTGCACAAGTATTTAAAGGAGTAGAAAAAGTAGCAAATGACAAAGGCTATAAAATTATTTCATGTATCTCTAACGAATCTTTAGAAAAAGAAGCTGAAACACTAGAAATGCTTTCTAATGGTAGTATTGATGGTGTCATTTTATCAATGGCAGAAGAAACTGAAGTTAAGAATGATTATACGCATTTTAAAAACACAATAAATGACGGAATCCCAATTGTGATGTTTGATCGTGTTGCAGAAAGCATTAGTTGTGATAAAATTATCACCAATGATTTTGAAGGCGCGATTACTGCAGTTCAACATTTATCAAAAACAGGACATAAGAAGATTGCTTTTATATCCACTTTAAGTCATTTAAATGTTGGTAGATTAAGACATCAAGGATATTTAAAAGGATTAGAAAAAGAAAACATTCCTCTGAATACTGATTACGTCATCAACATAAAAGAAGATGATTATAAAGAATACGAGAATGTGTTAACTCCTCTTTTTGAAAAGTTAGATATTAATGGTGTAATTGCCACAGATGAATCTTCAGCAATTGCTGCAATGAAAGTTGCAATTAGAAAAGGACATAAAGTTCCTGATGATTTTTCTGTAATTGCTTTTTCTAACGGAATTTTAGCCAGACATTCTAGCCCAAAATTAACGACAGTTAGTCAACATGGAGAACAAATGGGAGCAACAGCAGCAGAATTTTTAATTAACAAATTAGAAAATAAAGATTCTGAAGAAACTACTGAAACAATTGTTATAAAAACAGATATTGTAGAACGTAAATCTACAAAACCAGTGTTCTTAAATTAATCAAAAGACACCGTACTTTGTCGTTCTCTATTTACGTGTAATTTGGTAACATCTGGACGTGAATAATGCCCAACACAATCAAAATTTTGACGCTCTTCTAATACGCGATTAAAATCTAAGGTTTCAATAATTAATCCTTCTTTATGTAAAACAGGTGCTATCAACCATTCTCCATTTGGAGAAGCAATACAAGAACCTCCATTTGCTAAAGTTTCTGGAGCATTTTCTAAAATTTTCTCAATGTGTGGTGTATCTGAAGGGAAATCTGACTTTGCCATTAAACTAGAAACAGAAATCACAAAAGAACGAGATTCTCTTGCTATAAAACGTGTAATATCTTTCGTGTTATGATCACTTCCTGGCCAAACTGCAATGTGTAAATTTTCTCCTAAACCATACAATGCTGTTCTTGGTAAAGGCATCCAGTTTTCCCAGCAATTCAATCCTCCAACAGTAAATTCTTTTAATGGATGTACTTGCAATCCATTTCCATCTCCAGGAGCCCAAGTTAAACGTTCGTCGAAAGTTGGTTGTAGTTTACGATGAACAGACTTTATTTTTCCTTCTTGATTTACATAAACCAATGAAGCATAAATACTATGTCCGCCACGATTAGCTGCGCGTTCCATAATTCCTATATAGATAGCAATATTATGTTGTTTTGCCAATGCACAAACTGCATCTAATTCGCCTTTTTCTATCGTAACAGAATTACGAACATAATGTGCATGAATTTCTTTTTGAACTTTAGAATCCCATTCTGCGCCGTTTGTTAGTGCAATCCAAAATGGATAACCAGGCAATAATGCTTCTCCAAAAACAATTAACTCACAATTTTCTTTCGCAGCATCTACAATAGATTTTTCAATTTTCTCTAGTGTTTTTTCTTTGTTTAACCAAACTGGTGAAATTTGTGCTAAAGCCACTTTTAGTAAGTTGTTTTTCATTTTACAGCGTATTAATTGTTACTACCAGACCTTCATTTGCCCTAACATTAAAAACAGTTTGGTCTTCAAATATTAGATATTGTCCTTTTACCCCTACTAACTTCCCAGAATACGATTGCTCTTTTACTAAATTCAAACTTTTAGGTTTTTCTGGATATTTATTAACCGGGAAATTCATCTGAGTTTCAGAGTTGTTTTCAATAAAATACGCTTTTGCTTCTTCTGGAATAAATTCTTTTAATTTCTGTTGCCATTCTTGCAGGCTAGCATCTTCAATATCGTTCTTTAACATTTTACGCCAATTCGTTTTATCAGCAACATGTTCTTTTAATGCAACTTCTGTAATTCCTGCTAAATATCTATTCGGAACTTCTACAATTTCAATCGCTTCATGTGCTCCTTGATCAATCCAACGTGTCGGGACTTGCTGTTTCCTTGTTACACCAACTTTTACATTACTAGAATTTGCCAAATACACAATGTGCGGCTTTAACTGCACACTCTTTTCATATTCTAAATCACGATCTTCGATTCCTAAATGCGCTTTACTCAATTCTGGTCTCATAATCCAATCACCAGCATTTGGAGTTTCAAAAAAACAACTTTTACAAAATCCTTGGCGATAAATTTGCTTATTTAAATGACAATTTAAACACTCGTATTTATCAAAAGTCAGTTCAATCGTTTTATCCAATAATTGATTCATATTTAAGAAATCAGAACCCATATCTAGATAATATTGAATGGTCTCTAAATTTTCTGTGGACATTTTTTTTAAGACTCCTTGATATTTCATAAAAAAGAATTTAGTATTTTTAACTCGTTGTGAATGCTTAACAAACAAACTTACTATAATTATGCAAGTTTTAAGAATTTTACAATCATAATTTAAACTAACAACTACCCAATGTCGTTCCCTTTAGTAAATTCAATTATATCGTGGTTTTTAAAGAAACGGAAGCATCAAATTGAATTGTTTTTAAAATATCCCTTAGATGTTCAAGAGGAATTGATGTTCAAATTATTAAACACAGCTAAGAATACTGAGTTTGGTAAAGAGCATTACTTTTCTTCAATAAGAGATTATACTGATTTTACCAATGCTGTTCCAATCCAGAAATACGAAAGTATTGAACCATTGATTGAGCGTTGTAGAAAAGGTGAGCAAAATTTATTTTGGCCTACAGATATTAAATGGTTTGCAAAATCTAGCGGAACTACAAATGCAAAAAGTAAATTTATTCCTGTGAGTGATGAAGCATTAGAGTATTGTCACATGAAAGCTGGGAAAGACATGTTATGCTTGTATATAAACAATAATGAAGACACACAGTTGTTCACAGGAAAAGGATTAAAACTAGGTGGAAGTACAGCTATTTATGAAGACAACAATTCTTATTTCGGAGATTTGTCCGCAATCATTACAGAAAACCTTCCCTTTTGGGCTGATTTTAGTTCTGCTCCAAGTTTAGAAGTTGCGTCAATGAGCGAATGGGAAACAAAGATGGAAGCCATTATTGATGAAACTGTTAATGAAAATATTACCAGCTTAGTTGGTGTACCAAGTTGGATGTTGGTTTTATTAAATCGTGTTTTAGAAAAAACAGGGAAAGACAATATTTTAGAAGTTTGGCCAAATTTAGAAGTGTATTTTCATGGAGGAGTAAACTTTAATCCATACAGAGAACAATACAAAAAATTAATACCGAAAAAAGATTTTAAATACTACGAAACCTATAATGCATCAGAAGGGTTCTTTGGCATTCAAGACAGGAATGGTTCAGAAGAATTACTCTTAATGTTAGATTATGGAATCTTCTATGAATTTATTCCTATGGCAATTTATGATGGTGAAAATTCGAAAGCCATTCCAATATCTCAAGTTAAAAAAGATGTCAATTATGCTGTTGTAATTACTACTAATGGTGGTTTATGGCGTTATTTAGTTGGAGATACTGTGAAGTTCACATCTACAGATCCATATCGCATAAAAATTACTGGTAGAACGAAACATTTTATCAATGTATTTGGAGAGGAATTAATTATTGAAAACGCAGAAGAAGCTTTAAAGTCGGCCTGTAAAAAAACGAATGCATCAATAACAGATTATACGGTTGCTCCAATTTTTATGACTTCAAATTCTAATGGCGGTCATGAATGGATTATTGAATTCAAAACTGCACCAGATAACATAGAATATTTTACCGAATTATTAGACAACGCACTAAAATCTATCAACTCAGATTATGAAGCAAAACGATATCATAACATGACATTAGGTTTGCCAAAAATTAATATTGCAGAAAAAGGTTTATTTTACCAATGGTTAAAGAAAAAGCAGAAATTAGGTGGACAACATAAGATTCCAAGATTGTCTAATACACGCTGGTTTGTTGATGAGTTATTGCACTTATCAGTTAACAAGCATCAATAATTTCTAGAGATAAATTCATTAAAAAG
>OLHJ01000475.1_pt1 | contig 12774 bp, 10 predicted proteins | sample 1609491 | NCBI WGS metagenome assembly OLHJ01 (sample SAMN05416861, study PRJEB24817) | seawater metagenome | isolation source: Sea water | place: Canada:Atlantic | collected 2013-11
GTATAAGAGACAGACTGTTAACAGCCCAAGTCAGCACGCCCGGCTGAGTTGCCATCAGGCTGTCGCAGCGCGTTGCAGTTTGAGGATCGATACGCACACGCGCTCCCTGCTCTGCCGATTGCACATGGTCGTTATAGGCGTCTGGCTCCACGCCGACAACGCGGCATTCCGGAGCAAGACCGCGCACCGCAGTAGCAACCCCAGACATCAGGCCGCCCCCACCGACTGGACTCAACACTAGGTCGGGCTCCCAGCCACGTTCGCGCAGCTGTTGCACCATCTCCAACCCACAAGTCCCCTGCCCTGCCATCACGGCTACGTCGTCGAAAGCCGGAACAAGGACTGCACCTGAATAGTCGGCAATCTCGGCGGCGATCTCTTCACGGGATTCGGTTTTACGGTCATATGCACGCACTGCAGCGCCGAGAGCCTCGGTGCCTTCGCGCTTAATCGTGGGGGCGTCGGTTGGCATAACGATGGTTGCTTTCATCCCCAGCAGACGCGCAGCATACGCAATTCCCTGCGCATGATTGCCCGAGGAGAACGCGACGACGCCGCGCTCGCGCTCCTCTTGAGTCAATTGAACTAACCGGTTGTACGCGCCACGAAACTTAAATGCGCCTACGTGCTGGAGGTTTTCGGCTTTTAAGAAGACTCGGGCACCGATGCGCCGATCGAGTTCGGGACTCGTGAGAAGCGGAGTTCGCACAGAGATACCTTCGAGGCGTGCTGCGGCGGCGGTTATATCTTGAAGGGTAATGGGCATTCTACGCTCTCCTTTAGACGCCTCTCGAATCGCCTTAGGTCAAATGCCTCTTAGAAGAAGACGGCTTTTTATTCGTGTCTTTGTTTTTTGCAAGGCGTCGCTTGCGCGCAACCTGCTGTGCATTGAGATTCTCTTCGGATTTAACGAAGGGATTATCGCCGCTGCGCAGCTCGATTCGAACCGGCGTGCCTTCAAGTTTCAGCGCCTTACGGAACGTCTTCTCGAGGTAGCGCGTGTAATTTCCCGGCACCTTATCTGTCTGTTTGCCATGAATGACGATGATGGGCGGATTCTGCCCACCGGCGTGCGCATATCTAAGCTTAATACGGCGACCGTTAATAATCGGTGGCGCGTGATCAACCACTGCATCTTGCAGTATTTGCGTAAGCACATTAGTCGTGAGCTGCTTGCGCGCCGAGTCATAGGCGCGATGAATTGACTCGTACAAGTCGCCAACGCCTGTGCCAAACAACGCAGAGATAAAATGAATTTTGGCAAAATTAACAAAGGTAAAGCGGCGCTGAATATCCGACTTAATCTTCTCTTTGCCTTCTTGGTCCATGCCATCCCATTTATTCAATGCGATAACCAATGCTCGGCCGGTGTCGATTACATAGCCCAGTAGATGGAGGTCTTGTTCGACAATACCGGTGCGCGCGTCGACTACAAGCACGACCACGTTGGCATCTTGTATCGACTGCAGCGATTTAACCACCGAGAATTTCTCTACGGTCTCGCGCGTGCGTCCACGCTTTCGAATACCTGCTGTATCAATCAGGGTATAACGCTGGCCGCGACGTTCGAATGGAATATAAATACTGTCACGCGTTGTACCTGGTTGGTCATAGACAACAACACGATCTTCGCCGAGCATGCGGTTTACCAAAGTCGATTTTCCTACGTTCGGGCGGCCTGCAATGGCGATTTTTATACCGGTGACGGCAACATTATCAATATCGAAATCGTCTTCGGATTTTTCTTTTTTAGCGATTTCGGCAAACTCTTCAAGTATGCCTAGCAGCAGAGACTTCACGCCACGACCCTGAGTCGCAGTGATAGGATGCACTTCGGTAAAGCCAAGGCTATAGAAATCGGCAAGCGCGATATCAGGGTCTAGTCCATCGATCTTATTGGCAACGAGATACGTGTGTTTCTCGCGCTTGCGCAGGTAATCTAAGATGCCGTGATCATCGGGCATGAGCCCGTCTTTAGCATCGACCATAAATAAAACGATATTCGCCTCGGCAATAGCTTGAAGCGATTGCGCGGCCATCTCTAAATCGATGCCTTCCTCATCTCCTGTAATACCGCCGGTGTCGATCGCGATAAACGACTGCCCCTCAACCTCACCCTCGCCGTATTTGCGGTCGCGAGTAAGCCCAGGGAAATTAGCAACAATTGCCTCGCGTGATTTGGTCAGCCGATTGAACAGCGTCGATTTGCCAACGTTCGGGCGACCAACGAGTGCGATAACAGGTTTCATGAGTGTCCTAATGGAACAGTAGTCGAGCTAGTGTGAAATATTGATGAAGAAAAGGCGGCGCGGCTTGACGCCCGCGCGGCGCTAATAACTAATTGGGCCTGAAAGCGGAGAGCTTTCCGCTATTGCCGTACACATAGAGCAGACCTCCGCCGCTAATCATCGCAGCGCGAACGCCATCGCTGTCGGCGCGCGTTCGACCGACAATGCGTCCGTCGATCTGCGAGAGTAAATGTACATAGCCTTCGAAATCGGTAACAGCGATGTAGTTTCCGACTGCGCGCGGCGCAGAAACGCTGCGAAATTTAAGATCGCTGTTCTCCCAAACCACGTCGTCGCTGTTGTCGCGAACCGCAGTGATAATCCCTTCATCATCTACGTAATAGAGATTACCGAAGCCGCGCTCGATACCGTGATAGCTCGAGGCCTCGCGGCCCCACACGATGCGACCGGTGTTGACGTCGAGCGCCATGAGATTGCCTTGATAACTCGAAGCAAGGACTCGTGAACCGTCGACGAGTAGCTGCCCGTCTATGTCGATCACACGATCTATATCGTATTGGCCTTCAGGCACTGCGACGCGTTCTTCCCAACTCCACACTCCGTCATTCGCCTCGACTGCAACCAGAGTGCCATTGCTAAATCCAGCAAGCACCTTGCCTCCAGAGGCGAACACAGGACTGCTTGTGCCGCGAAGTGTTAGTGCGGGCAACGTTGTCTCATAGGTCCAACGCTGCTCCCCATTGGATGCCTCGAGCGCGACGAGTTTCTCATCGACAGTCTGCACCACCACGACATCACCATTGGTTTTTGGCGCTGACAGCACCTCGCTCGACACAGGCATGGCCCAGAGAAGCGCGCCTGTTTCTTGATCTAACGCTACCACCTCAGCCGCTTCGGTACCGACCAATACGAGGCCATATCCGGCGCCCACGCCACCTGTAATAGTTTCATCTAACCGCTCACGCCACAGTAACGCGCCGTCATTCGCCGAAAAGGCGGCCACTGTGCCATCCGCACTCGCTGCAAAAAGTCGTGCGCCATCAAGAACGGGAGTAATGAGGTTGAATATTTTTCCCTGACCGTTACCGACGCTCGCATCCCATTCTCGCCTGAGCGAGACTTCGGCATCGATTCTAATTAGTTCGGTAGGTGGGTTTACTTCATCGTCGCCGAACCAATTAGACGGATTTAGTTTGCCTGTATCGAAGCCGGCACAATTTGTCAGCGACGCCGCAAGCACAAGCAACACAGACCAGCGCGCTGCCAATCGATTGCTCGGGTTCAATTGGCTAGACGCCAGACTGTGTTTAGATGAAGTCATAATCTCTCTGTTTAGCAGCACTGCTTCGAATTAACTTTCGACCCGCGCGAGGTCGTCGAGTTTCATGCGCAGAGAATCGCTTAACGATCCCGCTTCTTGAGCCGCAAGGTAAGCGTCACGAGCATCGGCGCGTCGACCTAGCGCAAGGTAGATATCGCCCCGCAGTTCGGAATAGCCTGCTTCGAAAGACTGAGGCGCCACTGAGTTCACTAGCGCAAGTGCGCGCTCTGCATCGCCTCTCGCAAGGATTACTCTTCCAAGCCTCAGGTTTGCGGTGAGCAGCAAGCCCGAATCGGTTTTGGCCATAAATCCTTTGCCGTGGTTGTCGATAATCCACTGTAGATCGGCTTCTGCCGCCTCGAGATCATTGCTCGCTACATGCTGAGACGCAGCAAAGAGGGCGCCGAACGAGGCATAAGTTGATTGCGAGAAGTCATCGCGCAGCTGTGCGCTCAACGCTATTATGCGGTCAGCATCGTCAGTAGCAATTTGCTGACCGGGCTCAACAACTGTCAGCTCGAGTATTTCTTCGTAAAGATCGGATGCGGCACCTTGCGTAGCCAACTGCTGGCCTTCCCAAAAGTTCCAACCTCCAAACCCCGCCGCAACGATAACAATCGCTGCAACGAGCTGCTTTCCGTTTTCTTCCCACCACTTTTTGAGGGTCTCTAGGGTTTCTTCCTCAGCCGCGTTAATCGCCACGACGGTCTCCTTATTTGTTTATTACGCTGTTATGCGAACTTATTGTCGATAAGACTGCGCCAAAAGCCTGTTCGAACCGGTTAACCCGTTATTCTAACTCGAATTACCCTGGGGAACACTGCTCTTTATGACAACTCGGGCACTAATTGATTCCCTCAGGCCGTTTCATTGCGCCGTTACGCCTGAATTGGACGCTTCTGACGCAATACTGACAATGAGAACGGCGCGGAAGGCTAGGCTTGCGAAAGTCTTCGGCCGATCTGGTCTGGCGCCTCGTCGAGAGTGAGCACAGCCTCCTCTCCCCCGTCTACGAGCTCACGGAGTTTCACAACACCTTCGGCGAGTCCTTGAGCATCGAGGAGTAGTGCAAAGCGCGCATTAAGACTAAACGCGCGCTTGAGCTGACTGGCGGGCTTTCCCCCACCGCAGTGGCTGATAATTCTATGTTCTGGCATGGCACTCCGTAACCTTGCTGCGAGCGCCTGCGCCTCTTTTGCTAGCCCGTTGGGCACGACAAGGTAGAGGGCCGGCTGCGTGGCTTGCGGCACTTTTTCGAGCGTCTCGAGCATCAGCACTAATCTTTCGGCTCCCATAGCAAATCCTGCTGCTACTGTGGGCTTGCCGCCGAGCTGTTCTACAAGACCGTCGTAGCGGCCACCGCCGCAAACTGTGCCCTGCGCGCCGAGTGAATCGGTCACCCATTCGAAAACGCAGTTATTGTAGTAATCAAGACCGCGAACGAGCCGCGGATTAACCTCAAAAGCAATGCCTGCATTATCGAGAAGCCCCTTGAGCTCCTCAAAATGGGCGATGCTTTCTGCGCTCACGTAATCGGCGAGAACCGGCGCAGCCGCCAACAGTGCCTGCATGTCGGGATTTTTGCTGTCGAGAATCCGAAGCGGATTGCTATAGAGGCGATTACGCGCATCGTCGTCGAGGCGCTCGCTATGGCTCTCTAGATAAGCTGTGAGCGCAGCACCGTAGGCTTGGCGCTCGGCCGACGCGCCAATATTATTGATTTGCAGAGCAAGCGCCCCGGCAATATCGAGCTCGCGCCACAGGTCTGCGGACAATTGGATGAGCTCGGCGTCGATGTCTGGTCCAGACATACCAAAGGCTTCGACACCAAACTGCTGGAACTGGCGATAACGCCCTTTCTGCGGACGTTCATGCCTAAACATGGGGCCCTGATACCAAAGCCTCTGCTGTTGGTTATAGAGCAGTCCATGCTGATCGGCGGCTCGTACGCAACCCGCAGTGCCCTCCGGTCGAAGACTCAGATTGTCGCCATTGCGATCGTCAAAGCTGTACATCTCTTTTTCGACAATGTCGGTGACCTCGCCGATAGAGCGCTTGAACAGCTGTGTCTGCTCGAGCACCGGAAACCTAATCTCCTGATAACCAAAACGATTAACGACCCGGTGAAACGCGGCTTCGAGCGCTTGCCATGTTGAGGTTTGGGCAGGGAGAATGTCGTTCATGCCGCGAATTGCTTGGAGTTTTGCCATGGTGATTTGTCGTAGCCTAAGTCTTATGCAGGGCCTAGCAGGCTAGGCCGTGGGATGATTTTGACGCGCCTAGCTCGACGCGATAACGTCTTTTTTAAGCGCGACTCGCGCACGAACCATCGCCTCAAGATCGTCGACGAGCGTGGCGTTCTGGATTTTTCTTGATGGCACTCCCTCGACATAGGCGAGGTTATTAGGACTCGCGCCAGTTAATCCAATCTCGGCGACCTTCGCCTCGCCCGGTCCGTTAACGATGCAGCCGATTACCGCCACATCGATCGGCGTCGTGATGTCTTCGAGGCGTGACTCAAGCTCATTCACAACCGAGATGACATCGAAGTTCTGACGCGAACAACTCGGGCAAGCAACCAAATTCACGCCCTTGTGACGTAAACCGAGGCTTTTGAGAATATCGAAGCCAACTTTAACTTCCTCGACAGGATCAGCGGCCAGCGATATGCGGATCGTGTCTCCAATACCCTCCATCAACAGCGCGCCAAGCCCGATAGCAGACTTGACCGTGCCAGAACGCAGGCCGCCCGCCTCTGTAATACCGAGGTGCAGAGGCTGGTCGATCTGCGTCGCGAGTTGACGGTAGGCGGTGAGCGTCATAAAAATCTCGGACGCCTTCAAGCTGATCTTGAAATTCTGAAAATCGAGTTTATCGAGTATGTCGATCTGCGTTAGTGCAGACTCGACCATCGCTTCGGCACTAGGCTCTTTGTATTTACGCAAAAGAGTCTTGCCCAGAGAGCCTGCATTAACGCCGATTCTTAGCGGTATACCCTTATCTTTTGCGCTATCGACTACTGCACGAATCCGTTTCTCGCTGCCAATATTGCCAGGGTTTATGCGCAGGCAGTCGACGCCCGACTCCAATACTTGGAGCGCGATCAGATGATCGAAATGTATGTCCGCGACAAGAGGCACATTCACCTTGGAGCGAATTTCCTTAAACGCCGCAGCTGCATCCATACTCGGCACCGAGACTCGCACAATGTCGACGCCTGCCGTAACAAGTCGCTGGATCTGCTTAAGCGTCGCGTCAACGTCACAAGTCTCTGTGTTGGTCATGCTTTGCACGCTAATGGGTGCGTCGCCGCCTACAGCAACATTGCCAACCATAATTTGGCGCGTCTTACGGCGTGTAATATGATTCTGAGAATTCATGGATTCGGACTCAATTTACTAGTTGTCTATGGGCTAAACGTATTCTGATTGTGTGCGCTTTACCCGTTTAAAAACCAGAGGACGCCGAAAAGGCTCACGAAAACAAACAGCGAAAGACTTAACCAGCGCTGGTTGCGGTCGACGCGCGTAAGCTTTCGCTTTGGTACACCTTCTGCCTCTTTCTCTTTTCTTGCGATCTCTACCAGAGCTTCGAACATCGTCATTAGGGGTTCGGTTGGCATTTCGAGCAACAAGCAATAATTTCTTACGTAACCGCGTGCGAAGACGACGCCCGGCAGTTTGTCGTAGGCGTCCTCTTCGATAGCCCGCAGGTAGTGCCGAGTGATGTGCAGCTTTGTGGCAAGCTCTTCTTCCTCGAACCCCTGCCGCTCGCGCTCTGCCTTTAGCCGCGCGCCCGGCGAGCTTAGATCGATTTCTGTATCGGCCGCTTTCGCGCTGCGCGTATCGTAGTTCGAGTTCTCAGTCATAAAATCTGTCGCCCTTTTCATCGTCAGGCCCTTGGCTACTTTAGCGACTGCTAGTCGTCTAACTAGTCGAATAACTAGTCGAATAAAGCTGACGAAATGGCGGAGTTCGCCTGCCTCTGCAAACGAGACTGTTTAGTTTAAGTTACGTGTCGCAATTCTGGTATCAAGTAGACGCTGCCAGGTCGCTGCTGCGTCGTTATCGCCTGCTTCACTGGCGAGATCGTGTCCTGCTTGTAATGCTCTATCGCTGTGCACAACGGTTCCTGCACTGCCTGCGTCGCTCCGTGCATTGAGATAGCGCTCGAACCACGCCCGCGCCTCGGGCCACTCGCCGCGTTCAATGCCAAGGATACATAGCTCTAACGAAGACTGCACTAACGATGGTTCTAAGTACGTTGCACGTAAAAACGCCTCGCTCGCCCCGACGGTGTTCTTTAATTCAAGAGACGTCAGTCCGAAATTCTCATAAGCCTCTGCACGCCCCGCATAGCCGGTGTCTGCGACAACGCTTTGCAGCTCAACATAGGCCTCTGAATAACGCGCCTGCTCAAACAAAAATGCGGCGAAATTGTTACGGATACGCGACGCTTGGGGCGCCTTGCGCAGTGCGAGCCTAAAATACTCTTCGGCGAGACCGTAATCTTGTTCCCGCTGCGAGATCAGCGCCAACACCTCGAGGCTTGCCGCAGCTCCATCATCGAGCGCAAGCGCATTGTTTGCGTTGCGCCGAGCCGATACCAACTCTCCAGCTTCGAAATAGGCGAGTGCTAAGCGGGAATAATCTATCACCGCCTGCTCCTCTGATGATGCAGGATCGAAGCCGCCTGTGGTTGTAGTGACACAAGAGACGACCGAAGTCAGAAACAGTGCCGCGAGCGAGACGCGCAGCGCACCACGCTTAAGAGAATAATTAGTGCTGACGTTAGAATACGGAACTTGCATAGCGTTACCGTCTCCCTTGCCGCTAGGCTGAGTCTGCGGCGCGCGCCTGATCCGATGAGACAGCAATGATGTTCGCCGAATGCTTTGCAAGATGGCGACTGCTGCGCTTGGTCTGATCCGCCACGTCGCCAACGAGTTGACCACAGGCCGCACCAATGTCATCGGCCCGTGTAGTGCGCACCGTAACGGTATACCCGGCTTGCTGTAAAATTTGCCTGAAGTTAGTGATCGACGTGCTGCTCGGACGCCGATAGTCGCTCAATGAGAACGGGTTGAATGGAATGATATTAACCTTGCAGGGGAAGTCTCGAAGCAGTTCGCCGAGCTCACGCGCATGCTGTCGATGGTCATTAACTCCGGCAATTAACGTGTATTCGATAACTGGCACGCGTTTGTCATTCAAGCTCGCCATATAACCCTTAACAGAGTCTAACAGCATTGCGATGGGGTATTTTTTATTGATCGGTACGAGCTGACTGCGCAATTCGTCGTTTGGCGCGTGAAGAGAAACCGCTATCGAGGCGTCGGTGTAATCTTTGAGCCTGTTAATCGCCGGCACAACACCCGACGTGCTGATCGTCACTTTGCGCTTCGACAGGCCGTAGGCGCAGTCTTCCATCATGAGAGAGAGCGCATCCATTACAGGCTCGAAATTGAGCAGCGGCTCGCCCATTCCCATCATGACGACATTACTCACTGGACGCTCTTGTAGGCTATCGAAACCGCCAAGGCGCTTATTCGCCCACCACAGCTGCCCGATTATCTCAGCGACTGTTAAGTTGCTGTTAAAACCTTGCTTGCCAGTAGCGCAGAACGAGCAGTCTAGTGTGCAGCCAGCCTGCGATGAAATACACAAGGTGCCGCGACCCGACTCGGGAATGTAAACCATTTCAACCCGACTACCGCTCGCCACTTCGATAATCCACTTATAGGAGCCGTCTTCTGACGCGTAATCTTCAACAATTTTGGGGAGGACTATTTCAGCTTCTGAGGCCAGGCGGTCGCGCAAAGGCTTGCTGATGTCCGTCATCGCTTGGATGTCGATTACACCACGTTGGTGAATCCACTTAAGGACCTGTGCGGCGCGAAAGGGTTTCTCGCCGAGGGAGTGGAAGTAGTCGCGCAGTTGAGCGAGGCTCATCCCTGCTAGATTAGGTTTGGCTGCCAGCGTCATGACGAATCAGTCTCCTAGCAGTACTCGCAAGGCGAGCCCACCGCGCAATAGCCGCGCCAGCCGAGAAAGCTGGCGTAGGCGTTAGCTGTTTATGAACAGATCTCTTCGTCTTTGAAGAAATAGCTTACTTCGCGCTGTGCAGACTCAACTGAGTCAGAACCGTGAACAGCGTTAGCATCAATTGAGACAGCGAAATCGGCACGAATAGTTCCGGCTTCGGCGTCTGCTGGGTTGGTTGCGCCCATAAGTTCACGATTCTTGAGGACCGCGCCTTCACCTTCGAGGACTTGTACCATCACGGGGCCCGAGGTCATGAATGCAATGAGGTCGCCAAAAAAACCACGCTCGCGGTGTTCCGCGTAAAAGCCGCCAGCGAGTTCGTCGTCGAGACGAAGCATTTTAGAAGCGACGACCTTAAGACCCGCTTTTTCGAAACGGCTGTAGATTTCACCAATGACGTTCTTGGCTACGGCATCGGGCTTAATTATAGAGAGTGTGCGTTCAATCGCCATTGTGACTCCAAATTTTGCTAAGTGAGCCAGACAAATCTGACTCGTGGTTTTCAAAGAGCGCACATTATACGCACAATTGCGCAATTTTTATACGATTATTACGCGAGTCGCTGCCAACTAGTCAGCCGCCTCTTCGATCCACGCCGCTTGAATCGCCTCGAGGACTTTCTCGCCGCTGCGCTCCGGATCGTCACCAAAGTCGTCTAGCTCACAGACCCACCGATGAAGATCTGTGAAACGCACATACTGTGGATCGACATCGGGATGCTGATCAAAAAGCCCCATTGCGATTTCACTGACATCTGTCCAACGTAAACTCATGGCATTACCTCCGTAAAATTTCCTGAGAGCGAATCGCCCTAATGAACTTCAGACACCATGTTAATCGTGTATTTGGGAATTTCGATAACGAGGTCTTTCGTGCCGACTTTTGCCTGACAGCTTAGCCGAGATTCAGGCTCCAGACCCCACGCCTTGTCGAGATAATCCTCTTCGTTTTCCTCTGCATCCTCTAGCGAGTTAAAGCCCTCACGCACAATTACATGGCATGTAGTACAGGCGCAGGATTTTTCGCAGGCATGCTCGATCGCCAGCTTGTTTGCCAGCGCAACATTGAGAATGGTCTCATCGGACTCCACTTCGATAACCGCGCCATCAGGGCAAATAGTGTCATGCGGTAAAAAGGTAATCTTGGGCATCACGCCGCTCCTTAAGTTTGTTCGTCTCTGTGACGGCTACTCGATTAGAGCGGCGCTTCACGTGTTGGTTTGTTAGTTGGGTACGCCTACCATTAGGCGCAACGCCAACCTATTCTCTTATTGCGACTCAGATCGATTCGCCCTGCAAGGCGCGCGCAATATGCTCGTCCATTCGTCTTGCGGCGAAGTCACCGCTAATTTTATTGAGCGCCGCGGTAAGATCACTCACCTGTGTACTTGACCCAGTTTCTAGCGCTGCAGCAAGTGCTGCTACACCTTCATTGATCTTTTGCTGCTCACCTTCTTCTAAGAGCTGAGGATCCGCAAGCACTGCCGCCGCGACAGCATCGATCAACTGGATAGCATCGACCTTCGCCTCCTGCAACGACCGCAGCTCCATATCGGCACGTGCATTTTCTTGCGAAGACTGCAGCATGCTCTCTATCGTATCAGCCTCGAGACCGTAGCTCGGTTTTACCTGAATCTCAGATTTAACGCCGGTGAGAGTCTCTTCTGCGCTCACACTCAACAGTCCGTCGGCGTCGACCTGAAAGGTCACTCTAATTTTCGCTGCCCCGGCAACCATGCCCGGAATGCCACGCAACGTAAACCGCGCAAGCGAGCGGCAGTCGGCTACCGCTTCCCGCTCTCCCTGCATCACATGCAACGCCATCGCGGTTTGGCCATCTTTGAATGTTGTGAACTCTTGAGCACGCGAAACGGGAATAGTCGTGTTGCGGGGTATAATTTTTTCAACCAGTTCACCCATAGTCTCGATTCCCAACGACAGCGGAGTGACATCCAGGAGAAGAAAATCAGTATCGGATTTGTTGCCAATCAACACATCGGCCTGTATGCCGGCGCCCACTGCTACCACCCTATCTGGGTCGATGCTTGTGAGCGGCTCACGACCAAAGAACGACTCAACAGCGGCGCGAACGAGCGGCATCCGTGTCGACCCGCCGACCAGAATCACGTTGTCGATGTCGTCAAGTTCGAGCCTCGCATCGCGCAGTGAGCGACGGCAAATCATCATCGCACGCGCCAGTGGCTCCTTGGCGATTTCGGCAAACTGCTCTCGTGAAAGCGAGCCTTGGTAGTCGCCTATCACAAAATCGACACAGTCAAGATCGCTGAGCTGGTGTTTTAGCTCGTTCGCTAATTGCTGAGCTTCACCTTCGTTAAATGACGCATCTCCGCATTGCTCGACAAGCCATGACGCCAACAGTCTATCGAAATCGTCGCCACCGAGATTGGTGTCTCCGCCGGTCGACAGCACTTCGAAAACACCGCGTGTGAGACTCAAAAGCGACACATCGAACGTACCGCCACCTAGGTCGAAGACAACGATATTCCCTTGATCGGCGCTATCTAAACCGTAGGCCACGGCAGCTGCAGTAGGCTCATTGAGTAGGCGTAAAACGTTAAGTCCCGCGAGCGCTGCTGCCTCTTTCGTTTGTTGGCGCTGAGCGTCATTAAAATAAGCGGGAACAGTAATGACCGCACCTTCGAGCTGGCCTTTTAACGCGCTCTCGGCACGAGTCTTTAAGGCCGCCAGAATGTCCGCCGACACCGCCACAGGGTCTTTACTCCCCGCCCGAGTAATGACAGCCGGCGCCTTATCGTCTCTACTTGCGTCGAATTCGTAGGGCAGATAGTGACCGAGCTGCCGGAGTTCAGAAAGCCCTTTGCCCAGCATCCGTTTTGCCGAGACTAGGGTATTTGGCGCATCGGTTAGCGCGAAGGCTTTGGCTTGCCTGCCAACAAGCACTGCGCCCTCTCGTGAATAATGCACGATTGAGGGAAGCAGATGCGCTCCTGCTTCATCGGGCAGCGTCTCGACCTTGAGTCCACAGCGAGCTGCGACAAGCGAATTGGTCGTACCGAGGTCTATGCCAACAGCGAGCCGATGTTTCGGCCGCGCAGGCTTACCGCCTGGTTCTTGTATCTGTAATAACGCCATAAACTGTCTCTTATACACATCTCCGAGCCCACGAGACTCCTGAGCAT
>OLHJ01000479.1_pt1 | contig 12654 bp, 10 predicted proteins | sample 1609491 | NCBI WGS metagenome assembly OLHJ01 (sample SAMN05416861, study PRJEB24817) | seawater metagenome | isolation source: Sea water | place: Canada:Atlantic | collected 2013-11
GAGTCTCGTGGGCTCGGAGATGTGTATAAGAGACAGATTGGGGGAAAATTCAAAAGCACAGCAAATTACTGAAAAGTTCGAGCAAAGCATAGCGAGCATATACGGTGACAAACAAGTTGAGCAAAGCACTCAAGAAACCACAACCAACGAAGCTCCCTCATTGTTAGAGATGGCTCCTTTAAGTCTTCCTACCAAGGCAGATGTAACGGCCTTTGAACAATTACTCAATGATGAACTGACTAAAGCGAGTGTTGATACCAGCATTGCAATGAAACTTTCCATCAACTCTGACGGCTCAGTAGAAGTGGATAACGACCACCCTGATAAAGATAAAATTGAAGCTTTATTTAAAGAGAATTCAGATTTACAACAGGGCTATGTGAAAACCGAAAACTACTTCACCCTGCAAAACCTGTATCAACTTCACCAACAATGGCAACAAAAATTAGAAGGAGGCACAAGTGAACAAGCAGCTGGCGATTGGCTGGTGAATGCCAGTAACAGTAGAGTGGCCAATGCCCAGATAAATGTACAAAATGGCAAGGTATCCGGCCCATCTCAGGGAAATCAGCTGTATTCATAATTTCAGCTGTGGCTTAAAACTTTTAATTCATCCACTTGAAAGCGACCAGGTACACTAAATTTGTCGCTTGATATTTGTTCAAATCACGCCACATGCGTATACTGGCGCCATTTAAAATCTACTCGAATGGAGTTTTTATGGTGATTGTTAGAGCAATATTAGGTGCACTGATCTTATTTTTTGATTGGGTATTCACTCCTAAAGGCGTCAAGCGCGAAGCCGATGCCCAGAACAAAGTGAATGAACAAACTGCTGCTTTAGCGCTGTATCAATACAAAGCCTGCCCTTTTTGCGTGAAAGTACGTCGTTCTATGAAGCGTCAGTCACTGGATATTGAAACCCGTGATGCCAAGCGCAGCGATGCAAGCCGCGAAGAACTTTTACAAGGCGGTGGCAAGCTTAAAGTCCCTTGCTTACGCATTGAAGACAAAGGCGAAGTACGCTGGATGTACGAGTCAAAAGAGATCATCAATTATCTTGAAAATCGCTTTACAGCTAACGCTGCCTAATTCTCCCCCTACAACTGCTCGCCTCTGAGCAGTTGTTTACCCCAAATCCCTACTGCTTTTAAAGCCCCACACGCACACGCTTGCCTTGTTATTGTGAAGATTCCTAAATTGGTTTGTATCGCCAAATCTACTTGTCTCGTATCAACATAATTTTTTTGGCTATAGCACCCCGCTCTGACATTTGAAAGCCGTTTAAATATGTTTGTCGTGGACAAATACACCATAAAAAAGCCTAAAAACCGTTAACTTATGTATTTTATTAGACATAGTGGTTGACTATCGCTCTAAGAGGTTTAGAATGCGACGCAGCTTGAAAGAACGTCTTATATTTATGCACACCATGCGGAGTTTTATGTTTATAATTCCTCGTCCTGTTTTTATAAGTAATAGCAAACCTTCCAGCGACACGACTTTTTATTAAGTCACACATTACTCTTAAATAAATAGGATACTATTATGTCTACTACTACTGGTACAGTTAAGTGGTTCAACGAAGCTAAAGGTTTCGGTTTCATCGAACAAGAAAACGGTCCTGACGTTTTCGCTCACTTCCGTGCTATCACTGGTACTGGCTTCAAAACTTTGACTGAAGGCCAAAAAGTACAGTTTACTGTTACTCAAGGTCAGAAAGGTCCTCAAGCTGAAGACATCACTCCTCTATAGTTGTTTTGATTTGCAATATTAATTGCAAATCATATTAACCGAGTCTTTTCAGTAAGATTTAGTTAAGTACTAAAGAGAAAGAAAAAGGGTAAAAATCGTTAAGATTTTACCCTTTTTTTATGCCCGTTACTTTCCCACCTAATTTGCCATATCCAATCCCCTTCCTATAGTTATAAGTATCCTTCAACACTAAACTTACTCCCCTATGAATCTGTTAGAAAACATCACCAGTCACTGCCCCTACTGCTCTGAACCCATAACACTTCTGGTAGATCGCACCTTCAAGCAACAAAATTACACAGAAGATTGCCCAGTATGCTGCTGCCCTTTTATCATTGAGGTGAACATAGATGAAGAGCACTACATTCATCTAACTACCCATCAAGAGAACAATTAACTAAGGCGCCCAATTAAAACTCCCCAAGTCAGACTCAATTTATTACCATACACATTCTTTTTGGGAGCACCAATATGACCAGCGTGTTATGGATGATGGGAACATTGGCCTCGTTCTGCTTGATGGCCATATCGGTTCGAGAACTCAGCTCAGAGATCAATACCTTTCAAATTTTATTTTTTCGAAGCGCTATTGGGTTGGTCATTATTTCTGTCATCATTCTGGCAAGCCAACGACGCCATCTTTTTAAAAGTCAGCGCTTAAAGCAGCATGCTTTACGAAATATTTTTCATTTTTCTGGCCAGTATGGTTGGTTCTTAGGTCTAGCCCTGCTTCCGCTGGCACAAGTATTTGCTTTAGAGTTCACCACACCACTATGGACCATGCTCATAGCCGCCTGGGTGCTAAAGGAGAAAATCACTCGAAAAAAAATCATGGCCATACTCCTTGGTTTAACAGGGGTTTATATTATTGTTGCCCCTGGTAGCGAAATTTTTAATGCCATCTCTTTTATCGTACTCGGCGCAGCCATTTGTTATGCCATTGCACACATTAGCACTAAATCCCTTTCGCAAAGCGAACACCCCCTCACCATTCTTTTTTATATGTGCGCCATACAGCTGCCCATTGCAGGGTTACTAACTTTCAACAACTGGTACCTACCCAACCCAATTCAATGGGCTTGGCTATTATTAGTTGGAATCACGGCACTAACCGCACATTACTGTATTGCCAAAGCCATGCATAACAGTGAAGTAAGTACCGTGGTGACGCTTGATTTTTTAAGACTGCCACTCATTGCAGCAGTAGGCGTAATGCTTTATTCGGAAAGTTTTAATATTTCTATCATTGTAGGAGCTGCACTGATGTTACTCGGCAACCTTATTAATACCTATCAAATAAAATACAAAATAAAATCACCATTAGGCACATGAATAATCCAGCATAAGGCTTCGTTATACGTAAGAATCCAGTAAGAAATTGCACATGCTTTTTCACATCAGCCCTGCTATAAAAGAGAACACGTAATTCTACTTACCTAAAAATAAATACTTTAAGGCTCTTCATGATTACCCTTCACCATTTAAATAACTCTCGATCGCAACGTATTTTATGGCTCTTAGAAGAATTAAAAACCCCCTACGAAGTCGCGTTTTATGAAAGAGATAAAGTGACAGTTTTAGCCCCTAAAGAACTTAAAAATATCCACGCGCTAGGTAAGTCACCCGTGATCACAGAAGGGGACGCTACCATGGCAGAGTCTGGTGCCATCATAGAATATTTAGTGCAAACCCATGGTAAAGAATTTTATCCCACCCCAGGCACTGAGCAACACAGACAGTACACTTATTGGATGCACTACGCTGAAGGCTCATTAATGCCACAACTGTTAATTAAATTAATATTTGATAAAGTTAAAGACAGCCCTATGCCATTCTTTATCAAGCCCATTGCTAAAATGATCGCCAATAAAGTCATTAATTCTTACGCAGGCCCAAATATAAAAACCAATTTAGAATTCATAGAGCAGCACCTTTCTAAAAATGAATGGTTTTGCGGTGAAAATATAAGCGGCGCTGATTTTCAAATGAGCTTCCCGCTTGAGGCATTAGTGGCACGAGAAGGCGCCAATCACCTCCCTAACATCACAAAGTTTGTTAAAAAGTTTCAAGCCCGCCCCGCCTACCAGAAAGCACTTGAAGTGGGTGGCGAATACGACTACGCCTAACAATACCCGTTGATTTATAAGTAAAGAAATTGAAAGCTATAATTTTTTAACTTTAGCTTTCAATTTCCAACAACTCTACGATAATTATGACAACACTCAGAACTTTCACCCCCCTCACATGAGGCCACGATTATGCACCAAGCCGTTCTAGACTTTTGGTTTAAGGAAATCACCCCCGCCAAGTGGTGGAAGAAAGACCCTGAGTTTGATCAGCTAATATCAGAGCGCTTTGGAAAAATACACAGACAAGCCAACCAGGGTGAGTTATATGCCTGGCGCACGACCCCTGAAGGGCGACTAGCTGAAATCATTGTACTGGATCAATTCTCCCGAAATATTTACCGTGACTCCCCCAAGGCGTTTGCCAGCGATGCCTTAGCTTTGGTATTGGCCCAAGAAGCCATTACCCACAAAGCCGACCAACACCTAGCCAAGCACATGCTAAGCTTTCTATATATGCCGTTTATGCACAGTGAATCACTTGAAATTCACCAAGTGGCCACCTCGCTATTTAAAGAGGCAGACTTGACTGATAACTACAATTTTGAGCTTAAGCATAAAGCCATCATTGAGCAGTTTGGTCGATACCCACACCGAAATTCAGTACTGGGCCGAAGCTCTACCGCTGACGAAATTGAATTTTTAAAACAGCCCGGATCAAGCTTTTAACCTACGCCAACTTCCTCCCTATCTAAACAAGCGCTTTTTAGTTACCCAAATGACGCGGGTAACTATACTTTGAAGCCAATGCACTAAGACCCGCACTACTTTAAACTGGGAAAAAGTCAGGGAAGCGTGTCATGGTAAAGGCAATTGTATTTAGCATTTTATTATTCGTTCTAAGCCCTGTGAATATTTGCCATGCACAACAAGATGACCTCATATACGGCAACCCGTGGAGAGCATTCCCTTTTGATAAAAAAGAATTTCACCTTACCCCCCAAAACCTAAAGAAAAAGTGGCCATACTTACACAGAGCATCCCACTATCCTTTTCCAGATGCCGCATACATCAATAAGGTACTCACGCAAAACCCTGAACTTAAAAACGCCATCCCTCACTATCAATCACTTAGTAAAACGGCCAATATTCTACAAGAAGCATGGATAGCCTTTTTCAAGGGACAATTCCAAAAAGCCACCCAACTTGGCTATAGCCTTGGCCCACTTGGGTACTGCGTGGCATTTTACGCTCAATCTACCTACGCATCTCGGCTTGAAACCAACAAGCAAAAACGTCACGCACTTTGGGAAGATGTATTGAAGCGGCACGAACAATCTAAGGCCCTCACACAATACGATATCACCACTCAGTTTTTTGCATTCTTCTCCATGGCTAGGCTCAGTGAAGAATTAGCCATGCCCACTGTGGTAACAAGAGACTATTTAAATAAGATGCAACAAGCCCTAGCTGAAATGAATACCAAAGACCCTGATCATATTTTTATTTTGGCAGCACTAGGGTCGATGGATGCAGGAATTGTTCGTAAATTAGGTAAGTTAATGGCAAGACTGGCCTTTGATGCCAACCACGAGTCCGTTGAAAGGTATTATCAGCAAGCGATTATCCAGCGTAAAAAGCTCCCCACAGTGCACATTGAATACGCTCAATCGCTACTGTATATGTACGGGAAAAAGAGACTGGATGACGCCATACAACACATGAGAACCGCCAGTGAAGTCCAACCTCAATATGCACTTGAGTCCATGAATATCTTTAAAGCCAAAAAACTACTAAACGAACTCATGGTCATTAAAGAACACAATGGCTATGGCTTAAGAAAATACGTAAAACGCAATAACGCTTCAGAAAAGAATTATTATTTTTAAGCTGCCCTATTATCAAACAGATGATTTTTGACGATACTGACTTAACAGTACGTCTGCAGGCATGGCCTTAGCATAGTAATGCCCTTGCACATAATCACATTTGTGAACCTTAAGGTGTTCTAGCTGCTGCTTTGTTTCCACCCCTTCGGCCAACACCTTCAGGCCAAGTTCATGAGCCATATCTGTAATCGCCCCAATAATGGTGCGGTTACTGGCATCGTGCTCCACGTCGTGAATAAAGCTTTGATCAATTTTAATTAAATCCACAGGAAATACTTTCAAGTAACTCAATGAAGAATAGCCTGTACCAAAGTCATCAATGGCAAATGTAATGTCTTTTTTCTTTAATTTTTCAATAATAACAATGGTTTCTTTAACGTCATCAATCATAACGCTTTCGGTAAGCTCTAACTGCAACAAAGCTCCAGACAAACCTGATTCAGACAGTGCATTTTCAATACAGCCCAATAGCTCACTGGGTTTATGAAATTGATTGGCCGAGATATTAATGGCCATTTTTACAGGAGGAAACCCCTTATTTAAAAGGCTTTGAAATTCATGACACGCTTTATGAACCACCCACTTGCCTAAGTCATTAATAAGAGAGGATTCCTCTGAAATAGGAATAAATTCACCAGGCAGCACCACGCGACCATCATCAATCCAACGAATTAATGCCTCCACGCCAGTTAACTCGCCGGTTTGCATATTAAATTGAGGCTGATAATAAAGCTGGAACGCATCATTTTCATGAGCCTTCATTATTTTTCGCTCAAACTCTAAACGTTTTTGGGCATTTACATTTAGAAATTCTTCAAAAAATTGAAAGTTATTTTTTCCCTTTTCTTTAGCATGGTACATGGCCATATCAGCGCATTTTATTAATTCAGTGGCCTCTTCACCGTCATCCGGGTACAAGCTAATACCAATACTGGTGGTAATGCTCATTTCACGATCAGCAATTAATGTTTTCTTCGTGAGTGAATTAAGAATGTTATCGGCCATGTGAATAATGTCAGCATTGTCTTCCACATCATTGATGATGATACAAAATTCATCACCACCCAATCTGGCAACCGTATCCATCTCCCGCACACAGTCATTTAAGGTAATGGCCGTATGTTTTAATAATTGATCACCAAACTCATGCCCCCAAGAATCATTCACCGCTTTAAAATTATCTAAATCCAAAAACATTAAAGCTAATTTGGTTCGATGGCACTTGGCAGCGCTTATGGCCAGTTGAAAACGGTCGTGGTACAAGCGGCGATTCGGCAACCCCGTTAACGCATCATAATAAGCAAGCTGACTGATGGTCTCGTGAGCTTCGTGAAGCTCAGTATTATCTTTAGAGGTCCAAATAATATGCGTAATAACCTTACCAGCAAAAATAGGCGATACAGACAACAACGCCCAATATGGCTCGCCGTCTTTTTTCAAACACATCACCTCACCATTCCAGTCATGGCCATCCAATACCCTTCTCCAACACTGCTGAAGCACTTCTTGTTCAGCCACTAAAGCACGAGAAAAGCGATCAATATTTTGGGAAAGCACTTCGCTTTCTTGGTAACCGGTTAATTGAGAGTAATAAGGGTTTATATATTCTATATTTCCCTGAATATCAGAAATCGCAATAGCACTTTTACTTTGCTCTATGGCAAGGTGTAATTGCTTAAGCTTGGTTTCTGCAATTTTGCGTTTTTCTTCTGCCTGTATATAGGTAATAACACTGTTAATGTCATCGCTTAAGCTAGACAGCAATTCTAAGATTTGTGTATCAAAAGCATCTACTTCACTTGAATAAATAGCAAACACACCAATTGTTTTATCTTCTTGAATCACAGGAATCACCGCCAATGATTTAAAACCACAGGCCAATGCCGCACGACGCCAAGGGCTAAAACTATTGTCTAATTCAACATTATTCACAAATGCCACTTCACCAGTTTTACCACTTACTCCCACAGGGCCACGGGCAAACTCAGAATTATCAACACGTACATTAATGCCCGTAAGATAATGATTAGAATCTCCAGCTGAACTTACGGGTACTACATCATCTCCTTCTATCATCCCAATCCAGGCCATAGAGAAGCCACCATGCTTCACTGCAATATGACAAATAGAATCTAATAAGTCTTCTTTGGTGCGATTACTAATAATGGCTTTATTGGTTAGCCTTAACACCGTATACAGCCGATTGGCTGTGTGATATTGAGAGGTAGTTTCTTTATGCTGAGTAATATCACGGCTCACATGCAACACCACATTATTTAAGTCTTGGTATTTTATGGGCGTTAAGGTAATGGCATACCATTTGTCTTCTAATGATATTTCTTGGTAATGAATGGGTTCTTTTTGATAAATAGAGCGGCAAATGGGGCAGTCATGGGCGGCAAACTTTTTAGAATGAAACACATCATGAACATGCATGCCCACCATAACATCGGGGTGTTCAGAAGCATCCCGTGCAGATTGATTGGCATGCAAAATATGCCCCCCGCGACTCACCGCCACAATGGCATCTGGCAAAGCATTAAAAGTGCCTGAACTGAGGGTAAGCGACTTAAATGGCTGAGTAAGGGTACTTTCTACTAAGGCCACATAAATAGCCCAATAAGACATTAACTTGAAGATATGCCCCACAATAATGGTGACGCCAGACAAACTACTGTAAAGGGTAAAAGCCACTTCAGCGGCAATAGTCAAACCAATAGACAACATTAGTAGACGATAAACTGAAGCGTTAAATTTTAAACGGCGTACCCATACCCGTCTTGCGGCAGCAAACAGCAAGACGATAACAATGTACTCCCCAATAATTTTAGTGGCCGACAAACCATTTTCTTCATCATAAAGATCCGGAAACCATCCCATTAAAATTAAAAAACACAGTGCGGCAAACACCCCGCCTATCATCCAAAACAATAATAGATTACGGATTTTTCGATCCATAAAGCTGGTAAAGCCCAATAATATAAATGCTTCTAAAAACCGGGCCACCATCCAAAATTGAATGGTCGTACCGACGGTAGAATTACCTATAACATTAGTATCGGAGAAAGTGATGGTGTGGCAGAAATCCAGTATACCAACCCAAAAGTAACCACAACCGATGAACATTAAGAAGTGAGATTGTGAAAACTGATAGGTATTAAAGGCCACCACGAAAGTGAGAATAGCCACGATAATGGCAAAGCCTTCAACCAATGAATGAAAAAGCGTGGCATTAAAAAACGCAATGGGAAGCAAAACGGCCAAGAATAAAACCGGAACCTGAGCGTTCACTTTAACTTGAAAGTTATCTAAATACATATCAGTTACAACCACCCAATGTTCTAAAGCTCTCCATTTTGTTGCCGCTTACCAATCTATAAGCTAAAAACCGGCAGCTCACGCCATTTTACCCTGTATCGCTAACAAAGAAATATCAATTGGCTTAATCATTAAGACTATTGATACTTATCAAGAACGTTATCCTCATCAATCCCCTTAAAAACACATTGAGTGTTTTTAAGGGGATTATATTTTACTTGCTCGTACCTGAATTGGCAGGACGACGTCGTGGAGCTGAATTTGACGGTGATCTTTTCTCGCCAGTATTTTTCTTCTGACCAGCACTGCCTGCAATGTGTTTTTTGTTTTTACCAGTGGGTTTATGCCCGCGCTGACTCTCTGCCGAGCGTTGTCCATCTTTGTGGTCAACGTTGGGTTTTTTAGGCTTTTTAGCTTTAATAGGGCGAGTATCTAAACGAGATTCAGGTAAACGGTTTATGGGGTCAAATTCCACCAAGTATTCACGCTCGAGTACTCTGCCAATAAGGCGCTCTATGGCACTTAACTCTTTAAATTCATCATGACTCACTAAGGATACCGCTTGTCCAGAAGCCCCAGCACGACCTGTGCGCCCAATACGGTGGACATAATCTTCAGCCACATTGGGTAAATCAAAGTTCACCACTTGAGGCAGCTGGTCAATATCAATACCACGAGCGGCGATGTCAGTTGCCACCAACACTCTCACACTACCTGCTTTAAAATCCGCTAAGGCACGAGTTCTGGCCCCTTGGCTTTTATTGCCATGAATCGCGGCGGCAGGAATTTTATGATCATCTAAAATTTTAGTCAGCTTGTTGGCGCCATGCTTGGTACGGCTAAAAACCAAAACCTGCTGCCAATCGTTGTCTTCGATTAATTTAATAAGAAGATTCGACTTTTGCTTTTTATCAACCGGATAAATCCACTGCTTCACTTTTGGCGCTGTACTATTGGCAGGTGTCACCGATATCTCAACCGGGTTATTCACCAAGCCCTTAGCTAAACGGCGAATATCATCTGAAAAAGTCGCCGAAAATAATAAGTTCTGACGCTGCTTTGGTAAAAGCGCAATGATTTTTTTAATGTCATGAATAAAACCCATGTCTAACATGCGGTCCGCTTCATCTAGCACCAACACTTCAAGGTTTTTAAAATTCACCGCACGCTGATTGTACAAATCCATTAAGCGACCAGGTGTGGCCACTAATACATCCACGCCACCGCGTAACTTTTGCATCTGCGGGTTAATTTTAACGCCACCAAATACCACTGCACTTTTTAACGGCAGATTTTGGCTGTACTTGGATACGTTATCAGCCACCTGTGCCGCCAGTTCTCGAGTAGGGGTAAGAATCAAGGCACGAGCTTGGTTATTCTGGGCACGTTGACCATTGGACAACAATTGCAGTATAGGCAAGGTAAAACCAGCGGTTTTACCGGTACCGGTTTGGGCAGCGGCCATCACATCTTTACCCTGCAGTACCGCAGGAATGGCTTGTGCTTGAATAGGGGATGGCGTGGTATAGCCTTGTTCGGTGACTGCTTTTAGAATTTCTTCAGATAAACCTAGGGTGTCAAAGCTCATATAATCTCTCTTTTGTGTGTGGAGATGGCTTTGTCTAACTTTATGGGGTCACTAATTTTCATGACTGTCACCCAAACTTCAAAGCGCATAGATTCTCTCTGTGGTGCTATTTTTGCATACCGTCCTTTGACGGCGGTGAATCTTAGCCGATCTCCACCCTATGCGCCACCTAATAACCTGCCTCACGTCCCAGTGTGAACCTTTCCTTTAAACATCAGTATAGACAGGGGCAGAGAATGTCTATACCTGCTCTTATATTCCTCCTTAACGGGCATAATGAGCAGGCCTGCCTATTGCTGCCTTAAATACCAGTGATCACTTGAGAATTTCCCTGGCGATGATGACTTTTTGAATTTCACTGGTGCCTTCATAAACAGTGCTTACCCGAACATCCCTCACTAATCGCTCTATGGGGCAATCTTCCACATAGCCTAACCCACCCATTAATTGCTGGGCCACATAGCAAGCTTCACAGGCTTTCTCTGTGGCAAATAGCTTGGCCATGGAAGCCTCAGTACCAAAGTATTCACCCTGCTCCTTTTTATAGGCAGCCTGCATAATCAATAAACGCGCCGCCTGTAGGTTCATCGCCTGCTCAGCCAGCATCCATTGCACCCCTTGAAATTGACTAATGGATTGACCAAATTGCTGGCGCTCTTTCACATGATCAATCGCAATGTCCATAGCTGCTTGTGCCACGCCCAACGCTAAAGAGCCCACCCCTATTCGGCCACCCGCTAACTCCCCTACCGCTATTTTAAAACCTTTGTTTAACTCTCCCAGTAAAGCACTTTCATGCACTTCACAGTTTTCAAAAATCACTTCATTGGTGGCCGATGCCCGCTGGCCCATTTTCTTTTCTTCTTTGCCAATGATTAAGCCTGGAGTATTGGCCTCCACTAAAAAGCAACTGATGCCTTTGCCTTTTGCAAGGTGACTGTCGGTCACGGCCCACACCACAAAGACTCCTGCGTAAGCGGCACTGGTAATAAAGAGTTTACTGCCATTAATGACCCACTTGTCGCCGTTCTTAGTGGCGCGAGTTTGCATATTGGCAGGGTCAGAGCCTGAACTGGCTTCAGTTAAACAAAATGCCCCTGCGGAATATTCACCGCTGCACAGTTTATTTAAATAATGTTGTTTTTGTTGCTCATTACCAATGGCTTGAATCACTTCTGCCACCATATTGTTTACTGAGCAAGTGACTGCTGTAGAGGCACAGCCTTTGGCAATTTCGGTAATGGCCAAACTAAAGGCCACTGAACCTGCTTCGGTGCCGCCATAATGTGATTCTATGTTTAGCCCCATAAAACCAAGCTCGGCCAATTTTTTTAAATTACCCAAAAAAACAGGCCTATGGGCTGGGTCTTGCACCTTTTGAGCAACAGGCATTAATTCTGATTGGGCAAATTTTTCAGCGGTTTGCGCAATCATGGTTTGAGTATCGGTTAAAGCCAGATTCATTGAATACGTCACTATATTGTTGTTATTAGGCTCACTTTAAATCACTTTAGCCTCTTCACGTAAGAAGAATTGCTGCCAACTTCAAGGGGAAAAGCTGCCCAGCTGGTTTTGCTAAGCCACGCCTACAAAGAGCTCGAAGAATTATTGCTCTAAGTGATGGCAAAGTAGCCAGCAAACTCAGGTTTTTTCAGTATAATGGGGGCTATTCAGTCTAAGTTGGATTTGTATTTTGACTCAATTTCGTCCATGTATTGATTTACATGAAGGCCAAGTAAAGCAAATCGTCGGCGGCAGCCTTAACGATCAAGGTGCCGAAACTAATTTTGTAAGCCACTACGACAGCAGCTATTACGCCGAGCTATATAAGCTTCATAATTTACAAGGGGGTCATGTGATCGCATTGGGCCCTGGCAATCATCAAGCCGTCATGAATGCCTTACATAAATGGCCAGGCGGATTGCAATTTGGTGGCGGTGTAAACCATGAAAACGCCGCTGACTTTCTACAAGCCGGTGCCAGCCACGTCATTGTCACTTCTGCACTTTTTGAACTGTCTCTTATACACATCTCCGAG
>OLHJ01000481.1_pt1 | contig 12634 bp, 9 predicted proteins | sample 1609491 | NCBI WGS metagenome assembly OLHJ01 (sample SAMN05416861, study PRJEB24817) | seawater metagenome | isolation source: Sea water | place: Canada:Atlantic | collected 2013-11
CGAGATGCTCAGGAGTCTCGTGGGCTCGGAGATGTGTATAAGAGACAGATATATCTACTTCGTTGAAAGGCTTTAATAAATATCCATTAGGTTGCGTTTTAACCGCGGTGTTAATGGTCGCTTTATCCCCGTATGCCGTCAAGAAAATAAATGGTATATTCATTTTCTCCCGAATTTTTTTTGCTAACCAAATACCATCTTTTTCTCCGGCCAAGTTGATATCTAGTAAAGCCAAATCAATATCCATTTTCTGGATATCTTCCCAGGCGTTTTCAGCAGAATCTGCCATACCTACTACGGTGTATCCAATTTCCTCTACATTGTTTTTTAATACTGCTTGAGTAATGTATTCATCTTCAACAATATAAATCTTAACTTTATAGCTCATTGTTCTTGTTTTGTAGTTTAAATTTAAGGGTAAATTCGGCCCCTTTGTAATTTCTGTATGATAATTCACTCTTCAATTGCTTGCATAACATGTTAACCAATTGAAGACCTAATGTTTTTGTAGTGGTAATATTAAAATCTTCTGGTAAACCTACACCATCATCTGAAATAATTAGTGAATAATTTTTGTCAGATTCATTCTTTAACCAAATATCTATTTGACCAGTTGCATCTTCTGGATAGGCGTATTTTATTGCATTGGAAATTAATTCATTTACAATTAAGCCCAACGGAATTGCAGTTTCAACATCAAAATAAATTTCTTCTACAATAAGATTGACCTTAATCTTCTTAGAGTCAACCATCAAAGCGCTCATGATTTGAAGGCTGAGTTTCTGTAAATATTGCTTGAATGGTATATATCTTATGTCTTCATTTTGATACAGCATTTGATGAATAAGAGCCATTGATTTTATTCGGTTTTGGCTTTCATTCATGATGTACTTTATCTTTCTATCTTTTGTGTGCACTGCCTGTAATTGCAATATGCCTGAAACAATTTGCAGGTTGTTTTTTACGCGATGATGAATTTCTTTCAAAAGGTATTCCTTTTCGTGAAGCGATTTCTCTACTTCAATCGTTTTTTGCTCATGCGCCACCAAAAGGTTTTTCAGTTTTTGCTTAGACTTACTTTGTTGTCTTAGTAAAACTAAAACGGCAATAAATGAAATGGCCAGTAAAACAGATGCCGTAATAATCCATTTTAAGGTTTGTTTGTTCTTTTCTGCAGATTGTTGTTGCTTGTGCATCTGTACCAGTGCCTTTTGCATTATTTGTTCCTTATGACGTAACTCTACAGATACGGATAACTGCGCTGATTTTTTGATATCTCTAGTAGCCGCTATTGAGTCTGTCATGAAGATATATTTTTTAGAATACCAATAGGCCGAATCGTATTGGTCTAACAATCCAAATGTTTGACTTAGGTATAGGGTGTTGGTGTATAAAATGTTGTTGTCTTGTTTTGGAAAAGACATCTGTCTCACCGCTTGCAAATGGCGCAACGCATTATCAATATCGCCAGTTCTCTGTTCGCAATAGGCAAGTACATTTAATGTTTTAGCCGAGCTTTCTAGATTACCAACCCGTAAACTAGCCACATAATGCTCCTTCAATAAAGGTATCGCTTCATCATATTTTTCTTGTTGAATAAAGGCCTCGGCCATGTTTCCCTTGATTAAACCTAGAAAATAGCCGCCATTCTCAAAATTAGAACTTTCCACAATACCTCTGGCAATTTGGTAATAGTGTAGGGCACTATCCGCTTGTTTATTTGCACTAAAGTATCTACCAAAGTCAAACGCATCTACGGCATATTTATAGGGGTTAGAACGAACCATATTAATTCCCGCTTCACGTTTTTCTCTGAAAATGCGAATCGCATCTTTATACATACTTAAATTGTAGTATAAGCCGTCTAGAGACATAACGTTATTCTTAATCAACGCATATTCTTTAGGATTTTTCTTGATGAGATATTCTAATGTACCAACATACTGGACTGCCGAATTAAAAGCCCTAATACTGGTAAAGGCAATGGTAATGTTATTATATAAAAGAAGACTATCCGAATACGTTAAGTTAGAAACATTGTCTAATGCACTTTGTAGGGTGGGAATGGCTTTAATGTAGTTTTCAGTATTGAAATAATACAGCCCAAGGTTGAAACTGGTATTGGCGAGTAATTCAGGGTCTTCTTCCTTGATTGCTTTAAGTTTTTTGTCAATAAGAAATTTTTCTAAAGCCGAATTGGAATCTAGTTGATGATTAATAATCTGTCCACGAATCCATACTAGTTGTCCGTTTTCTGATTGAATGTTATCCGGAAAGGGTATAGCAGAATTTTCTGAAGCACCCAAAGAAATAGTCGTCAACAGAAATAAAACCGTTGCGCAAGCAATGATGAACGTACGTAGTCTCAATAGTAACATAAACTATGGTAGTTTAAATTGGGGAATCTATATTAGACCAATAGTTTTGGTAGTTTAATAGAATCCAAAGTAAAGCGAACCTTTTTACTATGTGATAAACTTGTGATAAGCCATATCTATACTGTGACGAAAGCCGTTTTACTTGAATCCAAAACAAGTATAGCACAAATTTAAGGTTGTTTTTGGCAATTGACATTACATTGAAAGACATTGAATGTTTGCCCAAATTGGCTGCGCAAACCTCTATTTCGAGGTGTTTTTTTTCATAAAAATGGTAATCTGGTCCACCACTCATGATTTGGCCTACCTTTGCCGCAAATTACAATAGGTGATAGTTAAACAAACACATATAGTTCCTGAAGGTACCGAAGAAATTCGCTTATACGATTACGTTGGTTCAGTTTTTCCAGAAATTCCATCTCGAAGTGCGATTAAAAAAAGCATTACACGAGGCGAAATTTTAGTGCATGGAGTAAAAGCAAAAACAGGAACTTGGGTAAAACCAGGCCAAAAAATTGAATGGGTAGATTTAGAACGTAACGCGCCAAAAGAATACCATTTAAATTTTGATATCCCTTATCAAGATGAGCACTTTGCTATTGTAAATAAACCGGGAGGGATTCCGGTATCAGGTAACCAGTTTAAAACAATGACCAATGCACTGGTGGATAAAATGGCACCATCAAACGAACCAGATGCATTGCAATGGGCAAAACCTGTACATCGTTTAGATGCGGCTACTTGCGGATTGTTAATGGTAGCAAAAACTGCAAAGGCGTTAATGCTTTTAGGTCAAATGTTAGAGCGAAAAGAAATTGAAAAGAAATATTGTGCCGTTGTAAAGGGAGAGATTCCTGATGAAGGGGAGATTAATTCTTTAATTGAAGATAAACGGGCACATACGGAATACAGAAAAGTGTATTCAGTGCCATCTATGAGAAATGGAGACTTAAGTTTTGTAGATCTATATCCTAAAACAGGAAGAACCCATCAGCTTAGAATTCATATGGCTGAATTGGGACATCCTATAATGGGAGATATTGTTTATGATCGAGCGGAGGAAGTGTTCAAGGGAAAAGGCTTGTTTTTGTGTGCCGTAGGATTACGATTTAAGCATCCTATTTCAGGGGAAGATTTAACGGTTACTATTGATGAACCATCTAAATTTGATGCGCTCATGAACAGAGAAGAAAAGCGATTCTTAAAATTTAATGCAAAAACAGAAGAATAATGGGATTAACAAATAATGATATCATTAAGAAATTACGGGTAGCCCTAAAGCTACGAGATGAAGATATTATTGAAATCTTGAAATTAGTAGATTACAATATTGGGAAAAGTGAATTAGGAGCGTTTTTTAGAGCAGAAGATCACCCTAAATACATGCCATTAAAGGATCAAATTCTTCGCAATTTCTTAAATGGATTGGTAATATACAAGCGCGGTCCACGCGACAAAAAGCACTAGGCCAAAGATACGCGTACCTTTCTTTTTTTTATACGTGTGTTGTTGAGATTCTGAATGACTTGTTTGGACTTTTTTTCTGGAACAGATACAAAAGCGCAATCTGTTTTTAATTCAATGGTGCCTAATTCATTAGGTTTTAATTTACCCACTTTAAAAAAGGCCCCTGCTAGATCTCCTTTTGATATTTTATCTTTCCTTCCTCCAGATACAAATAGAGTGGTCCAAGTTGTATTGTCTACTATAATATGCTCACCAGTAACGTCTACAGCATCAGGTAGTAATTCTTCAATAAAATCGGGTAGTTGCTCTTCTTCCCAAGTTATTACATAAGCAGTACCCCCTTTATTCATTCTTGCTGTACGTCCATTTCTATGCGTAAACTCTTCTCTTTTATGCGGAAGATGGTAATGCATAATAAACTGCATTTCCGGTACGTCAATTCCTCTTGCTGCTAAATCAGTGGCTAATAAAATATGGTAGGTGCCGTTTCTAAACTTGATTAAAGATCTTTCACGATCGCGTTGCTCCATGCCGCCATGAAAAATACCGTGTTTGATACTATTTTCTGAAAGGAATTCAGAAACACGACCAATGGTTTCCTTAAAATTACAAAATACAATGCCTGGTTTATTCCCCACAAACCGAAGTCCGTTTACTAAAGTTTCAAGCTTGTCTTTTTTAGGAGAGCTAATAATCTTAACCTCTAACTTAGAACTTTTTTGATCTAAGAAGTTTAGGATAGTTGGATTTTTAAGTCTAACAAAATCAGGTATTTCTACTCCTTGGGTAGCAGAGGTCATTACCTTTTTATAAACAGAAGGCAAGAGCGCTATTATTTCACTCATATCGTTTGAAAAACCAATTTCCAATGATTTATCAAATTCATCCAATACCAATGTTTTTATTTCATGGGTAGGGAAGGATTCTCTCCGTAAATGATCGGCTACTCTTCCGGGGGTTCCAACTAAAATAGCGGGTGTATGTTTTAATTCCTGCTTGTCTTTGGTAAAAAGTCGACCCCCATAAACGGCATTGGTTTTAAATCCAGTACCCATTTCACGCGCTACACTTTCTATTTGAATGGCTAACTCTCTAGATGGAGCTAAAATGATGGCTTGAACTTCTGGTGTGTTAGGGTCTAATTGTGAAATAATAGGAAGTAAAAAAGCAAGCGTTTTACCCGTTCCGGTAGGGGAAAGCAAAACGGTTTCATTAGCGCTTAAAATGGTTGAAAAACCTTTTTCTTGCATAGGGTTCAATTTTGAAATCCCTAGTTTACTTAAAATTTTTTTCTGATTTTTTAGTTCCTCTTGCATGGGGCAAAGGTACTATGAGAATGGATTTAAAAATCAAGTCCAAGACTTAAATGTCCACGAGGTGAAAGGAATTCACCATCTTCAATTCCGTAAGCGTGATCGTAACGAATATAATAACCTAATATTTTGGTTCTAAAACCAAATCCTACGGCTCCTACTAAAGGGTCTTTTTTGTTGTTTAAACGAACGGTTACGTCAGAACCTCCAGAGGTAATAGTTCGGGTATTAAAAGCATTTTCGTCACTATATGGATCCGGGCCATTCCAAGCCGTTCCAACATCTCCAAATCCAACAATTTGAAATTGTTTTACAAATTCTGTTCGTATAGGTTTAGATATTAGGTACTGGAAAAGAGGAATACGTAATTCGGAATTTAGAACCACAAAAGTATTTCCGTTTCTAATGTTTTGCTGAAATCCACGCATATTTGTGGCTAAAGCCTGCCAATAATATCCTTGATCTAATGCAATGTTTTGATTGGTATTAAACCGTTCTCCAAAGTTAATCCACTCATCAACCGCACCTAGGTAGTAAACCAATTTACGTTGTCCAAAAGAGGTGCTTCCCGCCAACCTATTTGCCCAAACAATATTACGATGTACTTTGGTGTAGGTGCGCAAATCAGCTCCTACTATATGAATGTCTTTTAAACCATCTGCAATTTCGGCATATGACTCTGCGAAAATTTTAAAACGGGTACCGTTCTTAATGTTCAATCCAATATCACGAGTGTCATCAAAAATTAATTCCATTTTTATCCCACCCCAATTAGTATTGATATTTGGGTCCCGTAAAGAGGTTTCATTCACCGCTTTGGTAACAACTTGATCGTTTCGCAAATTGAAAGTGGTTTTTAAGGCCAAAACTTCGCTAAATGGCCAAGAAAACGCATATTTAAACTGATTGGTAATTGTTTGCGCGGGATAGCTGAAAATATCACCATTACCATCTTCTACGGCTTTTACTTGATCCAGGGTTTGACGTTGAAAGCTGTATTCTTTATCCATTCTTTTTTTACGATCCAAATAGGTTAAAAACCATTCTTTACTGGCCCCATTTAGTCCATATCTAAAGCCACCTGTGATATTGTGGTCTTCCATAATATCAAATAGACTAATTTTAAAAACCACACCAGTACCCGGATTATTATATGGCCCTCCGTTAAACGGTTGATACAATTGACTAGCAAATTCAAAGGTCACTGCGGTAGTAACATCTGTTGCGGAAAAGGCTAATCGGTAATTTTCTTGTTTCGGGGCTTTTTCTTCTTCGGGAACAATGGTCTCATCTTTTTTGATGTTTACGCTTTTAAGCGTAATCATTTTTGAGTTCTTTATAGGTCCATCACCTTGAGGGGTATTAGGTGGAGGGCTATTTCCAAAGCGGTAGTTGTTTATGTTAACCGATAAGCTATCGTGAAATATTTGTTGATCTCTTGATGGCGCCTCAACTACATTAAACGGGGTGCCCAAATCATTAGCGGCTCGTTGTACACCTTCCTTTTTGTTCCCAACCGATTCTCCAAAGGCGGTAGCACTTACCTCTTTTTTACTCACATCTTTAAAGTTCTCAATATAAAAGCGGTATTTGCCTTGGTACTTGATCATCTCTGCAAATTTCTCACTTTCCACACTGATAGATTGGAACAGAATGTTTCGCTTGTAATTTGAAACGGGAGTAGTTTTGGTAAAATATCGGTAATGGATGGTGGTGTCAATGTGACTAATTGTACTATCCACTTCTCCAATGTAACGGTTTCTAATTCCGTTTTCACCACTTAAAAACGAAAAATATTTATCGGTTAGGGCGTAGGGTTGTTGTTCATTATAGTCCTGAGAATTAACTAGTCGTTTATAGGTTTTCGGTTTTTCTTTGTAGTCGTAGATAAACAAATCAGTGTTTTCCATCATTAAATCTACATCATCTTCAATTCTTACAGTATCTGAAGCTCTGTTGGAAGCAAAAATTATTTTATTGGTGTTTGGTATAAAACTAGGCGTTAAATCATCGTAAATATCATTGGTGATTTGACGCATGGAGTTCTGTAGTAGGTTAAATACAAACAAATCAGATTGGCTATTTTTAATGGCCGAGATAACTATTCGCCTTCCGTCATGAGAGAAATTAAAGCCCAATACTTTTTCTACGCGAACTAATTCTCTGGTATCCCATTTCTTTGTTTCCATGTCGTACATATCCAGTACTACAATACCTTTTCTTTCATAAACTACCGCAAGTATATCCGAGGTTGGACTCCAACTTAACAGCGGAAAGCTTTCATCAGGTATACGCTGAAGTTTGTGACTCCCTTTTAGTATTTTCTTCGTTTTTTTCTTGGTTACATCATGTAGCCACACTTTGTATTGCCCCAGTTCATTGGAAGTATAGGCTACGTAATTGGCATCGGGACTTAAGGAAATTCGTTGATAGGACCGAGTTTTCTTAGTCTTTATTTTTAATTGTTCTCCATCGGGTAATTCTCGTTGTGCATCGTCAGATATGTATTTCGCTAAGTAAAATTTCTGAGCTCCATTAATAACGTTATTCATAGGTTGTCCTAAAACAAAAAGAAAACCACTTTCAATACTCCGACTTATTTTGGACATGTATAGAATATTAGGTATTACCTCAGGTCCGTATATTTCAGAAATATAGTACCATAAAGCGTGTCCGGCAAACGTGGCATCAGCTCCAGAAAGGCGGTTTATTTTTCCCATTTTACCATCCAGTACAATATCACGTAAGCGATCGTCAATATCTACACTCCAGTTTCTTGTTGCGTAAGATTCTAAACCGTTTACGTACCAATCAGGGATGTTCATCAATGCGGCATTTTTCACCATCTCCTTCCAGTTTTTACCAAACAGTAATTGTCGTATGACCACTTGCGTTAAGCCTCCTCTTATTTGTCGTTGAAAGTCTTTATGGGTGCCGTCAAAATAAACAAACAGCTTATTGCCTTGCAGATGGGTAGTACCCCCAATTCGAGCATCATCCGGTGTTTCTAAACCAATATTACTTTGTTGAAACTCAGATTGGGTATTAAAAATGAGAACATAAACCTTTCCTCTAAAACGGTAATCTAATAAATCTTGAAGTTTTGCTAGAGTAGCTTTACTTTCTTTAGCCGCATAATCAGCCAATGGACGTCCTGTTCCGTAGAAGTAAATATTATAATTTTCGTAGTCCTGGTGCTGCCAATTGGGTTGGAAAAATTGCAGCCTATTTTTGCCAAATTCTTGATAAGACCCTCTATAGAATTGAGAACTAGCCGAATGCGATAAAAATAGCATGGCTAGAATAGTAAATAAAAAGCGGTATATCAAATTTGTATTCATTCAGGTTCGCTCTACATTTGCGAATCGAAAAGTTTAATGTTAAAGGTGTAAAAATAAGATTTATTGTGCGCTTCAATAAATTTAATTTCAACGATTCTAAATAGTAACGTATGTTGACAGTCCATAAGTTGGTTTTTAATCCATTTCAAGAAAATACTTTTATTATTTCAGCGAGTAATGGCGATTGTTTTATCGTTGACCCTGGGTGTTTTAACTCCGATGAAAATGAACGATTAAAAGACTACCTGATGGAGCATAATTTAAACCCAGTAAAATTGGTATTAACCCATTTTCATTTAGATCATGTTTTTGGCAACCAATTTGTCAAAGACGAATGGAATTTATTACCTACCGGACACCGTGATGGAGAATCTACATTGAGTGGAAACGAACGCGCGTGCATGGTGTATGGTTTGCCTTTTATTCCATCACCTCCTATTACTCATTTTTTAGCAGATGGAGACACTTTGACATTAGGCGATGAAACCATTGAAGTAATTCATGTTCCTGGTCACAGTACCGGACATATTGCCTTGGTCGCCAAAGAATCGAATTGGGTAGTGGCAGGAGATGTTTTATTTCAAAATAGCATTGGCCGCACTGATCTACCCGGAGGAGATCTGCCGACTTTAGAAAAGTCAATTAAAGAAAAAATGTATTTACTTCCAGACGATATGATCGTGTATTGCGGGCATGGCCCAGAAACAAGCATTGGTAACGAAAAGTTTGCCAATCCCTTTGTACGTCTATAGTTGATATAGTCTGCCTTGGGCGTGTTGAATTTTTAACTCGGATTGGTTTATCTTCTTTTTAATTTCATTCAGTTTTAGTTGCGATTCGATGAATTTCATTTCTCGAGAGTTGACCATGAAAAGAGAACTTTCTCCTAAGTTAAATAGGGTGCGTTCTCCGTTTAATAAACTTTGGTAATCACTTACCGATTGGTTTTGGATTAACACAATTCGTTGATAGGCATCCAATTCGTTTTCTGCACGAGTTACCTTGTAAATTATTTCAGCTTGTTTGTACTGCATTTGCAACTCCTTTTGACTGATTTTGTATTTATAAACTTTGGTTTCTCCCCGTGCTTTTCGCAGAAATATGGGCATGCTAAACTCAATTCCCGCACGGTAATTCTCTGTGAAATTCCATTGAGTACGATCTGATGAGGTAGATGAAAGTAAATCGTATTTAATATTTAATTCAGGTTTGAACTCTTCCCGTTTTAATTTTAAATCTACCGTGGTAGCTTGAATTTCTAATTGCTTTATTCCCAATTCGGGGTGTGAGGCTAAATAGTCTTCCATAATGGAAAGTGATTCTTCTGTTTTCGTTCGTATTGGAACAGCTTGTTCATCTAATACTAATGGAACAGTGCCATCTTGCCATAAATAAACTTGAACCAATGCTTTTAAATTGGCATAGTCTAATAAGGCTTGTTGATATTGCACTTTTCTAGTTTGAAACTGAATTTTGGCTTCCAAAGTATCGTTCGATGGTCGTTCTCCTAATTCGGCATTCAATTTTACAGCACTGTAACGCTGACCAGCCACTTCTAAAGCATCCTCAAATACACCTAAATTGCTTTTAGATTCTAACCAATCCCAGTAAACTCTTCCAGCGTCTAGGATCAAATTATTCAACATCAACAACTGCTCTTGCTTTGATCTACTTGCAAATATTTCGGCCTGTTGAATGGCCGCTCTTCGTTGGTCGGTAAATAATCCGTTTCCTAGTTTAATTTCTACTCCGGCATAATACAATCCTTCATCTGGAGTAAAGTCAGCGGGATTTAAATAATCACCGGCATTGTTTTCAAATCCACCTTGAAACGAAACTCCCGAACGGGTAGGAATTTTTAAGCCATATTTTTGCAGATTGTAATAGTCGTTTCCCCCAAAGTTCTTTTGGGCGTTTTCGGCTATCAATTTGGGGTCATTGGTTCCTTTACTTCCCATGAATTGAGCCTCTCCTTGTTGATTCACCAAGGTGGCTTGAATGGCCATTGGATGCCACATCTTAACCATTTGGATATAGTCTTCAAATTTTAAAACCGTTTGTCCACCTACTATAAATGGCGTTAGAAATAATACGAGTACTAACTTTCTCATTTGTTCTCTATTGAAGGTTTTAATTGTTTCGTAGAATAGAAATCAGGAGGGAAACCATTAATGTTTCGCCATAGTTCGTACCAAATAGGAACGTCTTCAAGTAAAACCATACTTTGAGTTCCACCTCCAATACGCAATGAAGCAGGCCATGGGTGGTCTTCCATGTCTGGAGATACTAAGATTCTAAACATGCCATTATTTCCACTGAAGTTATCAATTGCCACAATTTTTCCGCCAAAGGTTCCGTAACTGGAATTGGGCCAACCTGAAAATACTACCGCTGGCCAACCATCAAATTGAACGCGTGTTTTTTGGCCCTTTTTTAGAAGCGGAAGATCCATAGGTTTCACATACATTTCTACCGCTAAATCATATTCAGCAGGCATAATGGTAATAATTTCCTCACCGGTTTTAATGGTTTCTCCAATACCAAACTGAACAGCCTGAGTAATGTATCCATCTTGTGGAGCCACAATATGATACATATCCAATCGTACCGAATAGTTCATGTACTGGTTTTGCAACTTAGTCACCTCAGCTTCTGAATCATACATTTTGGAAAGGGAAGAAAATTTCTCTGATTTCGCCTTGGCAATATCATCACGGTATTGGGCTTCAATAGAGGTTAACTCTACCTTAGCGTTGAGGACTTCGTTACGACTCGTCAATAATTTATTCTCCCCCGACACTTTAGCTGCCAAAGTTTTCTGAAGCGTTAGTTTTCTTTTTTCTAAATCCGTTAATGATTTCAACCCTTGATTATATAAAGTCTCCATCCTTTTGTACTGCAATTCAGCAATTTCATAATTGGTTTTGTAAGCCTCTAGGTCAATACTGTCACTAGTGACCTTTAAGATACTTTGCTGAATTTTGTTTTCTGCCTGCTGTATTTTTAAAGAACTGGTTTGTACCAATGCATCAATTTGATTGTCTTGTGCTTTGATTTTTTCCATGTAAGCTTGTACCGAAAGCTCTTTAGATTTTAGCTGTTGATTAGTTCTATCCAGTAGGTTTGGATCAAAATAGGCATCCTTAATTTCTGAAATCAAAAGAATGGTATCTCCCTTTTTTACAAAATCACCTTCTTGAATAAACCAGGCTTCAATTCTACCATCAATTACCGAGTGAATACTTTGTGGGCGTTGATCTGGACGCAATGCGGTCACCAACCCTTTAGAACGTATATTCTGCGTCCATGGAATAAACGAAATAATCAATGCACCAACAAATGAAACCACCAATAAACGAAGTACGGTATTGTTCTTTTTTTTGTTTTTGAATTTTGCGAGCGAGGGGTATCGATCACTATTTACCAAACCCGAAATTTTATTTTCTGAAATATTAAGCATGGTAATTATTTTTTTTGATTTAACTGAATAATTTCATCCGCCAAGGGTTGAAAATGTGGGCAGTCAGAAACAATAATGGCGGTCCAATTTTGCTCTGGTCCCATTAAGAATTTTGAAATGATTTCTCTTTCTCTTGGAGATAAATGATGCAACGGTTCATCCAGTATTAAAATGGGTGGGCGGTTAACTACTGCACGGGCCAGTTTTATTTTTTGCCTTACATGGTGGCCCATATCAATATCTGTTGGTGATAACTCCGAGTCTAAGCCGTTGGGCAATTCAGAAATGTTATCTACTAAATCTAAGCTCTGAATGGCCCAAGTAATGTCTTCTTGTGAAATATCAGGTCTACCCAAAGTAATGTTCTCTTTCAAGGTGCCTTCAAAAATGAAATCTTGTTTTAACATCATTCCCATATTGGCTCTTAAGGTGTCCACTTCATAGTTGAACAGCGGCAGTTTATTTAATAACACAGAACCTTTGGTAGGTAAAAAGGTCCCTGCAAAAAGCTTCAATAATGTAGACTTACCAGAACCTGGATTTCCTTTGATTAACATTTTGGTACCCGAAGGAACCTGAATGTTTAGATTCTGAAGGGTAGGTTTAATGGCGTTATGGTATTGGTAATCTGTCTCTTATACACATCTGACGCTGCCGACGATCTACTCTGTGTAG
>OLHJ01000483.1_pt1 | contig 12583 bp, 13 predicted proteins | sample 1609491 | NCBI WGS metagenome assembly OLHJ01 (sample SAMN05416861, study PRJEB24817) | seawater metagenome | isolation source: Sea water | place: Canada:Atlantic | collected 2013-11
GAGATGCTCAGGAGTCTCGTGGGCTCGGAGATGTGTATAAGAGACAGGTTTATAGCATGTTACTATATTGTTAACAAACCATAAAGTATTCATGTCAAATATATTAATGCATTACCTTTACCTTTTTAATAAGAATTGAATACATGAATAAGAAAGATACTAAAATTTTATTGGTCGATGATGAACCAGATATTTTAGAAATTGTAGGTTATAACCTTTCTTCGGAAGGATATCAGGTTTTTACTGCAAAGAATGGAAAAGTTGCTATTTCTGAAGCTAAAAAAAACCTTCCACACCTAATCATATTAGATGTGATGATGCCAGTAATGGATGGTGTTGAAGCTTGCGAAAAATTACGTGCAATTCCTCAGCTTTCTGAAACGGTAATTACTTTTTTAACGGCTAGAGGAGAAGATTACTCCCAAGTAGCAGGATTTGAAGCTGGCGCAGACGATTATATCACAAAGCCTATTAAGCCTAAGTTATTGGTAAGTAAAGTAAAAGCCTTATTGCGTCGTTTTAAGGAAACAGAAGAGGACTCTGGGATAATTAGTATTGGTGATTTAACGATCAACAGAGAAGAGTATAAAATCATAAAAGATACAGAAGAAATAAATCTACCTAGAAAAGAATTCGAGCTGTTAGCATTATTAGCTTCAAAACCCGGAAAAGTTTTTAAAAGAGATACTATTTTAAAACACGTTTGGGGAAATGACGTTGTAGTAGGAGGAAGAACGATAGATGTGCATATTAGAAAGTTGAGAGAAAAAATTGGAGACGAAAGTTTTAAAACTATAAAAGGAGTAGGATATAAGTTTGTAGAATAATGCCCATAATATTTAGTAAAACATATAAATTTGCTTTTATCACATCAGCAACGATATCACTTTTGCTATCGTTTTTAGTTGGAGGTTTTTTATTTATTTCTGAAAGTTTAGATTATGGGATCCTTTTTGGATTTGCAATGGTATGTTTTTTAATATGCTTTTTTATAATCCAATATAGAGTTGAAAAATTCATTTATAAAAGGGTAAAGAAAATTTACGACAATGTTAGCCTATTAGATGCTAGTACGCTTGGACAACAAAAAATCACGACTAACATGGAAACCCTTACCAAGGAGGTCTTGCTTTTTGCTCAAAATAAAAAACTAGAAATTGAAGCTTTAAAAATTAGAGAAAATTACCGTAGAGAATTTTTAGGTAATGTGTCTCACGAGCTTAAAACTCCCCTTTTTACAGTACAAGGTTATTTAGAAACATTGATTGATGGAGCTTTAGAAGATAAGGAGGTTCGTGAAAAGTATTTGGGAAGAGCAAATAAAGGAGTAGAACGATTAATTTTTATTGTAAAAGATTTAGATATGATCACCAAACTAGAAGTTGGAGATTTAAATCTAGAAAAAGAAGAATTCGATATTGTAGAATTAGTAAAAAATGTTTTCGATTTACTAGAAATGAAAGCATCTAAGCAAAATATATTACTGGCTTTTGATAAGGTATACAGAAAAAAAATCATTGTAAGAGCTGATAAAGATCGTATTCAGCAAGTAATGACCAATCTTGTAGTAAATTCTATTAAATACGGAAGACAAGGTGGAACCACCGAAGTTAGTATTGAGAATTTAATAATGAATAAAATATTGGTTAGGGTTACAGATAACGGAGAGGGAATTAAAAATGAAGAAATTCCACGCCTCTTTGAACGCTTTTATAGAGTTGATAAAAGTGGCTCAAGGGAACAGGGTGGAAGTGGTTTAGGATTGTCTATTGTAAAGCATATTGTGGAAGCGCATAATGAAAAAATATATGTGGAAAGTCAGTTTGGGATCGGTTCAGAATTTTCATTTACCCTCGAAAAGGCGAAATAAATTGGTGTAATTTATACCCTTGTTATTTGCCTTAAATCCATCATAAGAATCTATTTCCTTTAATTTTTCAATAGTAAAAGTTTCTTGTTCACAATAAGGAGCTATTTTTAAATCGCTTAATCTTTTTGCTAAATACTCTTGTTCAAACTGACCGGGAGTTGGAATGAAAAACGCTTTTTTTTCTAATATTGCCAAATCCATAAGGGTGGTATATCCAGAACGAGATATAATAATTTCACTTTCATTAATAGCAAACTCTAAATCCTTGCTTAGCATAAAATTATAAAAGGTAATATTTTCTAAAGTTTCTGTTTTTTGTTCCCTTTCTAGAGTGCCCTGAATTAATAATACCTTTAGTTTTGTCCCTTTAAAATGAGTGATTAATTTTTCTTCTAAAAGAGATCGTTGCGGTTCTGGACCCGAAAGCAATAAAAGAACATCGTATTTTTTTGGCAATGTTACTTTACTCATTCTACTTAACAATCCTATGTATTTTATTTTTAAATTAGGGTTTGAAATATGCCCTAATTTCCCACTTAAATTATTCGAATCTTTTATATCTGGCACCCAACAAACCTCAAATTTGTTAATTATATTTTGATGGATCTTAGTACTGAAATAACTAGTGTTTCCCGATAGAACATTTAATTGATGCGTAATGTAAACCGAAGGAATCTCAGAAGATCGTATGCCAAATCTATTGTCACTAATTATCCCATCTATTTTGCCTTCAGAAACAAGTTTCTTAATTATTTTTTTTTCAGAATAAAAAGCTTTTAAGATCCTTGGTAGTTTTAGAAACATATTCCATTTAAAATGACTCCCATTTTTTGGATAGCTAATACGATAAGAAGGCAGTTCTATAGACTCTAGATTGGGAAACTCTTTCTGAAGTAATTGTAAGGCGGCGCCATCTGAGGCTAATAATACCTTAAAATTATTCTCTAATAATGCTTTAATAATAGGAATGCAACGAGTTGCATGTCCCAAACCCCAATGAAGCGGCGCAACCAAAATGGTTTTCTTTTTTAGCATAAAACAAATGTAGTAATAATATTAGCTGACTAATATTTTCTTAATTTTACAAAAAATTTAAATTAGTATTCTTGGGAAGTAAAAATAAATTAAAACGGTTTAAGGAAAACGATTCTTTTTCTAATGTTATTCAACCATCAAGAGAAGATGTGTTCAATGATTCTCTTAAATTAAAAGGGAATTGGAAAAGAGACTTCTTTAAAAATGATAATCCTATCGTTCTTGAATTGGGTTGTGGTAAGGGTGAATACTCTGTGAGTTTGGCTAAAATGTTTCCTAAGAAAAATTTTCTTGGAGTCGATATTAAAGGCGCTCGTTTTTGGAGAGGCGCAAAAACTGCATTGGAAGATGGATTAACGAATGTTGGGTTTTTAAGAACTCAAATTGAATTAATTGATTTGCTTTTTTCTGAAAATGAAGTAGATGAAATTTGGATTACCTTCCCAGATCCACAAATAAAATATAAGCGTACAAAGCATCGATTAACAAATTCAGAATTTCTAGATAAGTATAAAAAAGTACTAAAACCAGATGGAGTTGTGCATTTAAAAACCGATAGCGAATTTATGCATGGCTATACCTTAGGCTTGCTGCACGGAAAAGGATTGGAAATAGAATATGCACATCACGATGTGTATGGAACCACTAATGCGCCTAAAGATGTTGTGGAAATTCAAACTTTTTATGAAAATCAATATTTAGCAATAGATAAGAAGATTACTTATTTGCGATTCAAATTCTCCTAAAACGATTTTTAGTATCTTAACAAATTAATTAAGCTTTTATGAACTTTATATTGCACTTATTATTTGGAATTATAGGAGCAATAATAGCAACATCTCTTCCTGGCTTATTAAACATGTATTCTGCAAAAATAAGCATGAATGAAGGCAGAAAGAAAGCGATCTTATTTGCTACAGGGGTTACCTTAGCAGTACTTTTAGAAACTTTATTAGCTCTTGTTTTTGCAAGATATTTAGATAGGAATCCAGAGATTATTGCCTTACTTCAAAAAGTGGTTTTAGGGGTTTTTGTAAGTGTATCTATTTATTTTTTCTTTATAGCAAAAGATGTTAGAAAAGAACCAATAGAAGCTCGTAATCATTCCAAAACAAATAGATTCTTTTTAGGATTTATATTAAGTGCAATCAACTTTTTGCCAATACCTTATTGGGTATATATGAGTGTTACATTTTCTTCCTTTGGATGGTTTACTTTCTCCAATCTAAATATTTTGGCAACAGTAGTAGGTTCTTCCATTGGAACATTTATCGTAATGGGAGTTTATATTTGGTTCTTTAGACCAAAAGAAAACCAACGTAAACTGAATAAATTAAATATGAATTACCTAATAGGCTTGGTAACCACAATTATTTCGATCATCACATTTATTAAAATTATAAACAATATGTAATGGTGAAAGACTTAGGCTTTTTTGAAAAAGTATATCAAGTCGCGACATTAATTCCTTACGGTCGTGTAACTTCCTACGGAGCTATCGCTAACTATTTGGGTTCTCCTAAAAGTGCAAGAATGGTAGGATGGGCAATGAATGCATCTCATAATAATCCAGATGTACCTGCACATCGTGTTGTAAATAGAAAAGGTTTGCTTACTGGCAAGCATCATTTTGAAGGGACTAATTTAATGCAGCAATTACTAGAAAGTGAAGGCGTAGAGGTTAAAGAAAATCAGATTCAAGATTTTGAAAAGTTGTTTTGGGAACCTCAAAATGAATTACTCTAAGCTAAAATAAAGATTACCTCTTCAATTTAACAGTGAAAACCCTTTTGTTAAAACATTCAAAAAGCTGCTAGATTGCCTTAATCATTTCAGTTTAACTAAACAATTATCAAAGATTTCCTTGTATATTTGTACTTTAGAATTAGTCTAAATTAGCAGTCTGTTTTGCTCGAATAAAACTCTATAATTTAGATCATTAATATAATGTTAAGCTATGAGTATTAAGAAAGAAGATATTATTGAAGCTCTTAAGACAATTACTGTTGCAGGAGAAGGTAAAAATATGGTGGAAAGTGGTGCAGTAAAAAATGTTATCACTTTTGCAGATGAAGTTGTCGTAGATTTATTACTTACAACTCCAGCAATGCACATTAAGAAGAGAGCAGAAGAAGACGTTATTAAAACGATTCAAGAAAAAGTTTCTCAAGATGCAAAGGTTGTCGTAAACATAAAAGTTGAGGCACCTGTGCAACCTGCAAATCCTAACTTAATAAAAGGAAAAAACATACCAGGGATTAAAAATATAATCGCTATTGCTTCAGGGAAAGGTGGAGTTGGTAAATCTACAGTTACCGCAAATTTAGCAGTATCTCTTGCTAAAATGGGATTTAAAGTTGGTGTTTTAGATGCGGATGTTTATGGTCCCTCTATTCCAATGATGTTTGATGTAGAAAAAGAACGACCTCTTTCTACTACAATCGACGGTAAAAGTAAAATGAAACCCATCGAAAACTATGGGGTAAAAGTTCTTTCAATTGGGTTTTTTACAAGTCCAGAGCAAGCAGTAATTTGGCGAGGTCCTATGGCATCTAAGGCTTTAAATCAACTAATTTTTGATGCAGATTGGAGAGAAGTAGATTTTATGTTGATCGATTTACCTCCAGGAACTGGAGATATCCATTTAAGTATCATGCAGTCTATGCCTATAACCGGTGCTGTCATCGTGAGTACTCCTCAAGCTGTTGCTTTAGCGGATGCACGTAGAGGTGTTGCGATGTTTCAACAAGAGAATATTCAGGTTCCAATTCTAGGAATTATTGAAAACATGTCTTATTTCACTCCAGAAGAATTGCCAGATAACAAATATTATATCTTCGGAAAAGAAGGTGCAAAAAACCTTGCTGAAGATTTAGATATTCCATTTTTAGGGGAAGTTCCTTTAGTGCAAAGCATTAGAGAAGCTGGAGATAATGGTCGTCCCGCAGCTTTACAAGATAATACTCCATTAGCAATTGCATTTGAGAAATTAACTCGAGATGTTGTAGAAGAAACATTAAAAAGAAATGTGAATCTACCCCCTACTGAAGTAATTAAAATGACTAATACAGCAGGTTGTTCTGCAATAAAAAATTAATTTATGGCAGAAGATTTAAATGCAAAAGTAGAAAAAGCTTTAGATGAGATTCGTCCCTTTTTGCAAAATGACGGAGGAGATATTAATTTGCTATCTATTGAGGATGAAAAAATTGTTAGAGTACAATTAGTAGGTGCTTGTGTAGATTGTTCCGTAAACCAAATGACATTAAAAAGTGGCGTGGAATTAACAATTAAGAAACATGCACCTCAGATAGAAGAGGTAATTAATGTTGTAGCTTAAAAGGTTTTATAATCACTTATTTTTTTTGGTCCTTCGAGGATTCGTTTTGCAACTTTTAATGTTCCATCATCTGTAGTAGCGACATGCCATTTTATTAAAGAAATGGCTCCATTTTCAATTTCAAGACCAGTGATACTTCTTGGGTGAACACAACTTCCATCATTAAATAATGCAAGTTCTCCAGGATTAGGAAATCGAGGTCGATGGGTATGTCCCATTACGGTAATTATATTTTTATGTTCTTGTATCCATTTTTTAATACGCCGTTCTACTTTTATTAATTCTCTATTGTTTTTAGCTGGGCTAGTAGGATCTCCGATTCCAAAAATCTGTAATTGTTTCCAAAGGGCTCTAACCATAAACCGATTAAATTTCCAAGCTTTGTAATTACTCCAATCTGCTTGGTGTCCGTGAAGCATAAAAACCTCTTGTTTTGTTTCTTCATGTTCTAACACTAAAGCTTCAGGAAAGGTAATTCCAGGGAATAAAGCTTCCTCTTTACCAGTGGTATGGTTAAGGTAACTATGCAGATGTTTTTCTACATATTTTGGATTGGTATATACCATATCATGATTGCCAACAAGACGAACTAATCTTCCTTCAGAAAAAAAGAGTTTCATCAAATCAAAAATATCTTTATGTGCATATAGGATTGATTTAAAGGATGTGTTTTCCCATAATTCATCACCATCTCCTAATTCACAATAAGTAAAGCCTTGGTTGTTGTAATACTTCAGTGCATGAAAATAGGCGTTACGGTTATTAGCAAAATCGTCTGCAAGACTATTATCTCCACGATGAACATCACTAAAAAGGATGAATTTTGATTTATCATTAAAAGAAATTCTCTTTGCAGTTTGATAGGCCCGAGTAATTCTTTTTTGTGATGACATTAATTTTGTTTTTTATAAAGATACATTTTTAGAACAAAAAAAGGCTTCAATATTAATTGAAGCCTTTAAAAATTATAATATTTATATATTTTATTTAAAAGCGTTTAAGCCAGTAACATCCATACCTGTAATCAATAAATGGATATCGTGAGTACCTTCATAAGTAATTACACTTTCTAAATTCATAGAATGACGCATAATAGAATATTCGCCAGAGATACCCATGCCTCCTAGCATTTGTCTTGCTTCTCTAGCAATAGTAATTGCCATATCTACATTATTTCTTTTTGCCATAGAAATTTGAGCTGAGGTAGCTTTATCTTCATTTCTAAGTACTCCTAATCTCCAAGTAAGCAATTGTGCTTTGGTGATTTCGGTGATCATTTCGGCTAATTTTTTCTGTTGTAATTGAAACTGTCCAATAGGTTTTCCAAATTGGATTCGTTCTTTACTATATCTTAAAGCGGTATCGTAGCAATCCATTGCTGCTCCAATTGCACCCCAAGCGATTCCGTATCTAGCAGAATCTAAACAACCTAAAGGAGCACCTAATCCAGATTTATTTGGTAAAAGATTCTCTTTAGGAACTTTAACATTGTCAAAAATTAATTCTCCAGTTGCTGAAGCACGAAGGGACCATTTGTTGTGAGTTTCAGGAGTTGAAAAACCTTCCATTCCACGTTCTACAACTAAACCGTGAATTCTTCCAGATTCATCTTTTGCCCATACTACAGCTACATCTGCAAATGGAGCATTACTAATCCACATTTTAGCGCCATTTAAAAGATAATGATCGCCCATATCTTTAAAATTGGTCACCATTCCACCTGGATTAGATCCAAAATCAGGTTCCGTTAATCCAAAACAACCAATAAATTCTCCAGAAGCTAATTTTGGAAGATATTTCATTCGTTGTTCTTCATTTCCATATTTCCAGATAGGATACATCACTAATGAAGATTGAACACTAGCAGTACTTCTAACGCCACTATCTCCACGTTCAATTTCTTGCATGATTAAACCATACGAAATTTGATCTAGCCCTGCACCACCATATTCTTCAGGAATATAAGGGCCAAATGCACCAATTTCTGCCAAACCTTTTACAATTTGGTCAGGAAATTCTGCTTTTTGAGCATATTCTTCAATTATTGGAGAAACATCACGCTTTACCCATTCTCTGGCAGCATCACGGATTAGTTTATGTTCGTCTGTTAATAAATCGTCAAGATTGTAATAATCTGGAGCTTCAAATAAATCAGGTTTCATAGTCTTAAATTTATTCTTCAAAAGTAATTAATGCCTTGCATATTTGCACTTATTCTTTGGAAAAATTATACAAATATTTAAATCCTAATTATTTAAATATTTTGCAAGTAAACTATGAAAATGATGTACTCCTTTTTCCCTTTTAGGAGAAAACCTTCCTGCTTTGTAAAAAGATGAATTCACTCCTTTTTGAACATTTTCTACCACAAATTCATCCTCCCTCTCTACTTTGTCTAAATCGCTACCTGCTCCTTTATCTAATTTTGTGGGATCGTAAACATAAGAGGTGAATGATACTTTGGTTCTATTGATGTCAATAGGGCTAACAACATTGATAGAAAGCCCCCAAGGATAAAAATTAAACATCATATTCGGGAAAACCCAATAGTAATAAGCAGCAACATTTTTACCATAATCTATATGGCCTTCGGGTAAATCGAAAACCTCTGTAGCGTCATTGGTATATCCAATTTGAAGGTTGCAATGTTTGTATGTTTCCGTTTTATAACTACCATAATCCAATACTTTATTTAAGCCTTCATGTACAAAAGGGACATGAAACCCTTCTAAATAATTATCACAATACAATGCCCAATGAGCGTGAACTAAAAAATTCTTGGTTTTTGAACTGTCCAATGCAAACTCATCGAATGGTAAAAAACCTATCCGTTCTTTCATTTTATCGATTACTTCTGAAAAAGGAAATTCAGGATTCAAGCCTACAAATAATAAGGGACCCCATTTTTCTATGGAAAATTTATGTAAATCGTCACAGGGTCTTGGAAAATCTTTAGCGTCTTCAAATTCTGGCATATGTTCAAATTCCCCATTTAAATTGAATCTTCTGCCGTGATACATGCAACTTAACTTTTTTACTTTACCAGGATGTAGAGCCACTAAATTACCTCTATGGGTACATACATTGGTATAGCAGTTGATCTCATCTTTTTCATTTCTAACTAAAAGAAGTGGTTCGGTTAGGTAGTTTTCCAATAAGACCAAAGGATAAACAGATTGAGGTAAGGCAACTAAATCCTCATCCCCAATCCATTGCCAAGTTTTTAAAAATATTTTTTCTTTAATCTCATTAAAAACCTCTTGGTCTTTATAAAATGAAGCTGGGAGGGTTTCTGCTTGAGAAATGTCGGGATCGATATGGAATTTTTTGGACATGGCTTATTTTGATTATTGTATATTCACGAATTGACTTTAAATTTAAACAATTATTTCTTAACCAATTTTAATACTTTATGAAAGCTAAATCTGAAAAAATCGGTTTATTGACCGCAACATCCCTTGTAGTTGGTAATATGATTGGTGTAGGTATTTTTGTTTTGCCTGCAGTATTGTCAAATTATGGAAGCATAAGTATCTTAGGCTGGTTATTAACAGCCGCTGGAGCTTTAGTTTTAGCTAAGATTTTTAGTAATTTTAGTAAGATCATTGTTAGTAAGAGTGGTGGTCCTTATGTTTATTCAAAAGCGGGTTTTGGGGATTTTATAGGCTTTTTAGTAGCTTGGGGATATTGGATAGCTTGTTGGGTTAGTAATGGAGCAATAGCAATTGCTGTTATTGGAGCAGCTAGTTTTTTTGTGCCAGAATTAGCAACAAATTCTACTTTATCTGTATCCTTAGGATTAGGGCTTATTTGGATTTTTACTTGGATTAATTCTAGAGGAATTAAAGAATCTGGAAGAATTCAATTAATTACTACCATTATAAAAATATTGCCTTTATTATTTATAATCGTATTTGGGCTTTTCTTTTTTAAAATGGATAATTTTCCAGCTTTTAATTTAACAGGAAAAAGTGATTTTTCAACATTGTCTGCAGTAGCTACATTAACATTATATGCTTTCTTAGGTATTGAATGTGCTACCATTCCAGCAAGTGATATCATTAATCCAGAAAAAACAGTGCCAAGAGCAACCATGTTAGGAACCATAATAACTACAGTTTTATATATTTTAGGGACTGTTGTTTTATTTGGGATATTGCCACTGGATATCTTGCAAAATTCTCCTGCACCTTTTGCAGAAGCCGCTAAGGTTATGGGTGGTGATTATGGTGGTTATTTTGTTGCAATTGGTGTTATAATATCAGGTATTGGAGTATTAAATGGCTGGATTTTAATTACAGGCCAAATATCTATGGTAACTGCAAAAGATGATTTGTTTCCAGATTTTTTTAAGAAAAAGAACAAAAGGGGAGCGCCTGTAAATGGTTTTGTAATTGGTGGTGTATTGTCTTCAATTGTGATGTTAATAAACTATTCTGAAGGTTTGGTAGATCAATTTGAATTTATTGTTCAACTAACAACGATTGCTGCTTTATTGCCTTACTTATTTACAGCAGCAGCATATGCATTAATTGTTATTGAAAAAAAGCTTCATACAAAAAGTTGGCTTAAAACTTTTGTATTGTCCGCTCTAGGATTTACATATTCACTTTGGGCAATATATGGTTCTGGACCAGATACTGTCTTCTACGGTTTCTTGTTATTATTAATTGGAATTCCTGTATATATTTATATGAAGTGGATTAAAAACAAAGAAAATAAATGAAAACAACATATCATTCAGAATATTTAAAATTACAATCCGTATATATTAAACCAGTTAAAAATGCTTTTGTTTCGGAAGAATTACTAAAACAACAATGGCAAGAACTACACTATTTAAGTCAACCAAATTATGAAAAGTCATTAAAGGAATATGATTTTTTTCAAAAGGCAATCAAAAAGAATGGAGCTTTAATTCATCAATTCCCATATGAAGAAAAGGTTTCCATCGATTCCATTTATTGTCGAGATGCAGCAATAGCTACAGATTTTGGAATGATTATTTGCAATATGGGGAAATCGGGTAGAATAAATGAACCCGATGCTCAGATGCAAGCTTTTAAAAATGAATCTATATCCATTTTAGGTGTCATCGAATCTCCAGGAACTTTGGAAGGTGGTGATGTAGCTTGGTTAGATGAAAAAACATTGGCAGTTGGCCATACCTATAGAACCAATGAAGAAGGGATTAGACAATTAAAGACTCTATTAGAGCCAAAAGGCGTTGAGGTTGTTGTAGCAGATTTGCCACATTATAAGGGGACTTCAGATGTGTTTCATTTAATGTCTATTCTGAGCCCTGTGGATAAGGATTTAGCGGTTGTTTATTCGCCATTAATGCCTATAAGATTTAGAAACGAACTTTTAAAAAGGAATTATCAATTGGTAGAAGTTCCCGATGAAGAGTTTGAATCTATGGGTTGTAATGTTTTGGCTATTGGTCCAAGAGAATGTTTAATGGTGCAAGGGAATCCAAAAACGGAAGAAGCATTAATAAATGCTGGTTGTAAAGTGACTAGTTATAAAGGTGAAAACATTAGTGTTTATGGAGGTGGCGGCCCAACTTGTTTAACAAGACCTTTGTTAAGAGAAGTATAATTACATTTTAATATAAAAATCCTTTACTAGATTTATATAATCTTCTGTATACACATGTCTCGAAATCTCTATAGTGAGCTCTTCGAAAATAACTTCCTTTTTTTCAAAGGAAAATTCCAGCAAACTTCTTTTTACTTCGGAAGTTGTGGTGCCTTTAACACGACAGATTCGCTTCGGAAATAATCCAACTTCTAAAGCCAATGCAATAAATTGCTCTTCTTCCTTTCTTGGAAGTATTAAGGCAAATATTCCTTTTTTGGAAAGAAATTGATATGCAAAAATCGCTAAGTCTCTAAAAGGTAAAGTGTCTGTAAAACGAGCGGTATTTCTTTTGTCATCTTCAGATTTATATTCATCTGAATAAAATGGAGGGTTCGAAATGATTAAATCGTATTCTTCTTCCATTTCCGAAGCAAATTCCTGTGCGGAAGCATGAAAACAAAACAATCGATCTCCCCAAGGAGAATTTTCAAAATTAGCTACACATTGTTCAAATGCTGCTTCATCAATTTCTATAGCTTCAATAGTTTCGGCATGACAGCGTTGTGCTATTTGTAAAGGTAGGATTCCTGTACCCGCGCCAACATCTAAAACACTTTCAGGATTATGGTTTAATGAAACCCAGGCTCCTAATAATACGCCATCTGTACCAATTTTCATAGCACATCGATCTTGTTGAACGGTAAATTGTTTGAAATTAAATTCCATTTGAGACTTTGACTTTGATTGCTTCGATA
>OLHJ01000484.1_pt1 | contig 12564 bp, 14 predicted proteins | sample 1609491 | NCBI WGS metagenome assembly OLHJ01 (sample SAMN05416861, study PRJEB24817) | seawater metagenome | isolation source: Sea water | place: Canada:Atlantic | collected 2013-11
GAGATGCTCAGGAGTCTCGTGGGCTCGGAGATGTGTATAAGAGACAGGAATAGTATTTGCTGTTGTTATGAACGCCAGCCAAGTACAAACCTAAAAACAATACTAGCCACGCAATCCACTTATTATCAATTCTGATTTCCCATTTGAAAATTCCCAACCCTATCATAAAGCAAGTCAGGCCAAAACTCATTCGTGGATCAAAATATGAAACTATGGCAATGGTTGCGGCAGATAAAGCCAAGCATGTAAGTGTACTGAGTTTACGTTCTAGAGCACAAAAACTATATACAAGAATAGAGCCGAAGAACTCGATACCCATCGTCCATAGTACGACGTTGTAACTACTCTTCTGGAATATAAAAGGGCTTATTGTGCCGTTATAGATTGCATCACTAAACTTGGGATTTGAGATTGCTATGCTTCGTATCCAATCTGGTAGAGTAGTGTTATTGTTTATTGAATTGGAGAAGGTAAGATACACTATCAATGCAATAATACACGATGCTAAGGCAGGAATCATTAGTCTAAAATATCGAGCGATAAATAATTTAAGCATGTTTGGATGTAATTTTTTTTCGAATGAGTAGCTTAAAACTATACCACTTAGAACGAAGAAAATATAAACAGCTGCTGTTCCAGAATATGTAACCCCAAATATGGATTGATTTAGGAAGCCTTGAAAGTAATTCGCTTCTGGAATAACGGCATTTTCAAGATTGTGGATATAAGGAAAGAAAGTTAATGTGCAATGAGAGAAAACTACCATTAGACAGGCAAGGCCTCTAACGGAGTCTAAATAAGTAAATTTTTTCAAATTGTCAGCCTCAATATATTAATATTTTCTATCGATATCAGAGTTGTGTATTTTGGTCTATCTTAGATATTGCGATAAATGGGGTATTTGTTAAGTAGATTATAAAGCACTCTATAATTATAGTTGCGCAAAACCTTGATTGTTTTGGGGAGTGGATGTGTTGATAGGGGTTATTGTATTTATATTAGTGGGTTGCGGGTTGTTTCTTTACAATCGCATGACTGTACCAAAATATGGCGTACTTGCAGTTACCAAAAATGAAAACAAAATCAGCTTCAAGACGCAACTTACTGTTTTAACATGGAATATTGGTTTTTCAGCTTTAGGTGCAAAGGCCGATTTGGTTATTGATGGGGGTAAGAATCTGCGTGCCTTACCGCAAGGTGAAATTGAAAAGGCGGCAAAGGCCATTGCTAATAAAGTGGTGGATATTGATGCAGATGCCGTTTTACTGCAAGAAACTGCTAATGCAGGTTTTTTAACCCGAGGGGTGGATGTTCAAGGCCATATTAATGAAAGGTTAACGGCGTATTCGCAATGTTTTTGGGCGGATTTTCAGACAAGGTTTGTACCTGCACCTTTGAAACTATGTCACGGTATGGCAAGTTATGCTCGTAATCATTTATTGCAGACCCACGCGTTAAATCTGCCGCAAGATCCGTATTATTATTATGGATTTTTAAAGAAATATTATGGGGCGATCATACAAGAATACCCGATTGAGGGTAAAACTGGCCTGTGGGTTGTAATCAACATACATTTATCTGCGTTTGATGAGGGTGCTAATATCCGCAAACTGCAGATGAAGGCACTTTTTGACTATGCTCAAAAAGCATATGAAGCAGGCCATTATGTCATTATCGGTGGTGATTGGAATATGCGCCTGTCAAAGACGGAATTTCCGCATATGTCAAAGGGAAAAGCAGTTTTTGAAGGGTATGATTTAATCCAGAAAGATGTTCCCAAGGGGTGGGTGATATGTGCAGACCCTAAAGCGGCCAGTTTGCGGTCCTTAAGTAGCGCATATGTTAAGGGGCAGACTTATACCTCTATTGTTGACGGGTTTGTTATCTCACCCAACGTCTCTGTTAAGACGATTGAAACCATTGATCTGGGGTTTGAACATACGGATCATCACCCTGTTTTTGCGCGGTTTTCGACTATTGGCTAAACCTTATGTGTAATGGGGTAAATCGCCCTTGCACAGAGTCTATTCAAGCCTTAGAAGGACGCTAGTTTTACCCATGCTTGTGGGTGTCGGCTTGTGCCTTCGCCCCTACCAATACAAAGGACGCCATAATGCAGGTATCAGAAACCCTGAACGAAGGTTTAACACGCGGTTATGCCATTACTGTCACAGCGCAGGAATTAGCAGACAAAGTGAATGCAAAGCTTTTGGAAGCCCAACCAAATGTTGAAATCAAAGGATTTCGTAAGGGTAAAGTACCACTTGCAATGCTTAAAAAGCAATTTGGTCCATCTGTATTAGGCGAAGCCATGCAGGAAAGCGTAGATTCTGCAACTAAAGATCATTTTGAAAAATCAGGTGATAGACCAGCGGGCCAACCTGACATTAAAATGACCAATGAAGATTGGAAAGAGGGCGATGACGTTGAAGTGGCATTAAGCTATGAATGCCTGCCAGTTATTCCAGAAACTGACTTTTCTAAATTGAAGTTAGAAAAATTGGTGGTTAAAGCCGATGATGCCGATGTTGAAGAAGCTTTGGCAAATCTAGCAGAAACAGCCACTAACTACGAAGACAAGAAAAAAGGCGCAAAAGCCAAAGATGGCGACCAAGTTGTGATTAACTTCTTGGGCAAAGTTGATGATGTTGCATTTGAAGGCGGTCAAGGTGACGATTATCCTTTGGTTCTTGGTTCAAACAGTTTCATCCCAGGTTTTGAAGAACAACTTGTTGGTGCAAAAGCTGGTGAGGATGTTGTTGTAAACGTAACGTTCCCCGCTGAATACGGATCAGAAGCGCTTGCAGGTAAAGATGCTGTGTTTGAGTGCACAGTGAATGCCGTTAAAGGTGCCGTTGCTGCTGAAATCGATGATGAGTTGGCAAAGAAGTTCGGTGCTGAAGGTCTTGATGATTTGAAAAAGCAAGTTACTGATCGTTTGGAAACTGAATTTGCGGGTGCTGCGCGGATGATTACAAAACGCGGCCTTATGGACGGGTTGGATGACTTGGTGAGTTTTGAATTACCACCCAGCCTTGTAACAGCTGAATCAAACCAAATTGCACACCAATTATGGCATGAGGAAAACCCTGAAGTAGAGGGCCATGACCATCCGGAAATCACACCAACAGACGAGCATGTTAAACTGGCAACACGCCGTGTACGTTTAGGATTGTTGTTGGCTGAAGTTGGGTCGATTAAAGAGATCACAGTGACAGACGCAGAAATGCAGCAAGCTGTTATGCAACAAGCACAACAATATCCGGGCCAAGAGCGTCAGTTCTTTGAATTCATTCAGAAAAATGAGCAAGCTTTGCAACAAATACGTGCACCTTTGTTTGAAGATAAAGTTGTAGATCACATTATGGAAGTTGCGGATGTAACTGAAAAAGAAGTTGCGAAAGAAGAGCTTCAAAAAGCTGTTGAGGCTTTAGACGAAGAATAAACGCATCCCTTAAAACTTATTTAAAGGCATCCATTTTGGGTGCCTTTTTTATTTGGGGATTAGCCATGAAAAAAGCCACCTAAAAAGGTGGCTTTTAAATTCTATATTATGTTTGGATTAGAAGTTTTTAGAAAGCTTTACGCCAACTGTTGTAACTGTGTTATTCGTAAATGGCCCAATAGCTGTAGGTGTATCACCACGTTTTGAATGGCTAATACCACCAGAAATCTTGGCACCTTTGCCGATCTTAACTGTTGTACCTACTGAAATACCAATTAAGCCGTCTGTTGGTGCAAATAAACTGCTTACAGTGCCGTCCTTTTCTTCATATGAAAAAGTGATGGCACCAGAAACTCTATCTGAAAACTTACGCCCAACGCCTAATTCATACGCTGTTACGTCTGTAAATGTTGTTAAGGCACCTGTTGTTCCTGGAGCAAATAGAGGTACGATAATGTTGGCATCGCCCCACATAGATCTGCGAATTTTGCCAAACACAAGTGTTTTTGGTGCAACGCCTGATTGGAATTCTAATGTCCATGCCTCTGGTGTGGCTGCAGTGGTTGACCCAACAGATGTACCGGCCGCATTTAAGGTGTTCAAATTGTATTCAATTTTTGACTCGTAGCTAAGAGCGACACGCAATGCAATTTCCGGCTTTTCAAAAGCAACACCAGCAATGTAGCCAAATTTATCTTCGGATTGAAATACAGAGCCGAATGATCCAGCCGCAAGAATGTTTGCCGTTGCTGATACACGTTGGTATTTTGCACCACCGTAAACACTGAATGCATCTGTAATTTTATATTTACCAATCAATGTAGTCGCTGAAGCTTCTACATAACCAGCGGCATTTGCAACGAACGGGCCAATGGGTGTACCAGCGTAGTTAATATCAGCACCAATCGGTTGGTTGTTGAACGTCATGGCAAAAGAGATTTTATCATTAAGATCAATTTTAAAACCAAGTTTTACAGTATTAAAGCTTTCCGCAATATCTGCGTCCCCAGCCGCAAAGCCAGTAGATGAAACTTTAGGTGTTGTAAGCCCGTAAGCGATTTCGGCATATGTACCTTTTTCAAACAGAATGCTTGAACTGTATGTTGACCGATCTAGTCCGCCTGCAAACGCTGTACTTGCGCTTGCTGCGACGATTGCAGTGGTCGCTGCTATAGTTTTGATTGTCATCGTAGGATGCTCCCTCATCATATTCATTTTCCCTATGCAAACCCTAAAGTTCAATATGGGTTTCAGTCAAATGTGACCTAACGTTATCAATATGTGAAGGGCGATTGCGTGATAAAATTGCAACCTTATAATGCGTGCCGCTTTACGCCGATAATGTGATCAAAAAAATACGGACATTAGGTGCAATCTGTACGTATCGGTCTTGCCACTCTGTTTATGCGGCACTAATGTTTTGGTTAGACTTTTGTGTAATAAGCACAAAACAACAACGACAGGCGAGACTATGAGAGATCCATTAGACGTATATATGAACACACTTGTTCCCATGGTTGTGGAGCAAACATCGCGCGGTGAGCGTGCTTATGACATCTTCTCACGACTTCTTAAGGAACGCATAATTTTTGTATCCGGCCCTGTACATGATGGAATGTCAACGTTGATTGTAGCACAACTTTTGTTTCTAGAAGCGGAAAACCCAACTAAAGACATCGCGATGTACATCAACAGCCCTGGTGGTGTTGTGTCGTCTGGTTTAGCTATTTATGATACAATGCAATATATTAGACCAAAAGTATCAACGCTTTGTATAGGTCAAGCGGCCTCTATGGGGTCTTTGCTGTTGGCTGCGGGTGAAAAAGGTATGCGTTTTACATTGCCGAACTCGCGCGTCATGGTGCATCAACCATCAGGCGGATTTCAGGGGCAGGCATCTGACATTGCGCTGCATGCAAAAGAAATACTGGAACTTAAAGATCGTTTGAATAAAATTTATGTCAAACATTGTGATCAAAAGTTAAAAACAGTGGAAAATGCGCTTGATCGGGATAACTTTATGACTGCGGAAGAAGCTAAAGACTGGGGCTTGGTTGATGAAATTGTACAACAGCGCACGCATGACGATGACAGTGAATAACCATAGCAGTGGTTCTATTCTCGCTTTTTTAGAATACCGTTAATATTTTAACGGCATAAATATGGGCATTGTGCAGTTTGAAAAACTGCCATAATGTTAGTGGAATATAAGGTTGAACCTGTTCTTGCAGGCACCTTAAGTAGTATATGAGCGGAGTAAAATATGGCAGATAAGGACAATAGCGAGTCGAAGAACACGCTTTACTGTTCATTTTGTGGAAAAAGCCAACATGAAGTTCGCAAGCTAATAGCGGGGCCTACGGTCTTTATTTGTGACGAATGTGTTGAACTTTGTATGGATATTATCCGTGAAGAAGCAAAATCATCTACATTGAAAACAACAGAAGGTGTACCGGCACCAGCAGAAATTTGTCAGGTTTTGGACGATTATGTTATCGGGCAAACCATGGCTAAAAAGGTTTTGTCAGTTGCGGTACATAACCACTATAAACGTCTAAACCATGCCGATAATAACTCTGAAATTGAGCTGGCTAAATCCAACATTATGTTAATCGGCCCAACAGGGTGTGGTAAAACTTTGCTGGCACAAACTTTGGCGCGCATTCTGGATGTACCTTTCACAATGGCCGATGCCACAACGCTAACCGAAGCGGGCTATGTTGGGGAAGATGTTGAAAATATCATCCTAAAACTTCTGCAAGCGTCAGAATATAATGTTGAACGTGCGCAACGCGGTATCGTGTATATTGATGAAGTAGATAAAATTACCCGTAAATCTGATAATCCATCTATCACGCGCGATGTGTCGGGTGAGGGGGTTCAACAAGCTTTACTGAAAATCATGGAAGGCACAGTTGCCAGCGTACCACCACAAGGTGGACGTAAACATCCGCAACAAGAATTTTTGCAGGTTGATACAACTAATATTTTGTTTATCTGTGGCGGTGCATTCGCCGGCCTTGATCGTATTATTTCGCAACGTGGCAAAGGATCCTCTATTGGGTTTGGTGCGGATGTTAAAGACGAAGAAAAACGTGGCGTGGGTGAAGTTATTTCAGAACTTGAACCTGAAGATCTATTGAAATTCGGTTTGATCCCAGAATTTGTTGGCCGTTTACCTGTAATTGCGACCCTGACCGATTTGGACGAAGACGCACTGGTTACCATACTGTCACAACCAAAAAATGCTTTGGTGAAACAGTATCAACGTTTGTTTGAACTTGAAGATGCTAAACTGACATTTACCGAAGATGCACTAAGTGCGATTGCAAAACGTGCGATCAAACGTAAAACAGGCGCGCGCGGCTTACGTTCTATTCTAGAGGACATACTATTGAACACCATGTTCGAGTTGCCAAGTCTGGAAAATGTTACAGAAGTTGTGGTTAATGTTGAGGCTGCAAGAAGCGAAGCCGAACCGTTGATTGTTTATAGCGACGCAGATACAGCGGATGAAAGCGCCTCTGCGTCTTAATCTAACTGGACGTTTCCCAAAAAATTGGGCATAGACAGAGTAATAAAAAACGAGGCTGTCAGTATGTACTTCATCAAAAGACTTTTCACATGGTGGAATGGGCAAACCCTAAACACACAATTTTATACGTGGCGTAAGGGTGTGCTTGTTGGCGAAGATGAAACAGGAAATCTGTTTTACGAAACACGCGATGCAAAGCGCCGTTGGGTTATTTATAATGGTGATGTTGAAGCCAGCCGCGTTTCAGCTGATTGGCACGGATGGCTACACCATACATTTAAAGAGCCGCCAACCAAGAAACCCATGACACATAAATCATGGGAAAAGCCACATCAGGATAATCTAACTGGTTCAGAACTTGCTTATGCACCTGCGGGCAGCATTCGATCAGAAAAGCCTGCTGATAGATCCGATTATGAAGCATGGCAGCCAAACTAGAGGCAAGACAATGAAAAATAACCTTATCGAAACGGCCATTGGTGCGCTCGTTGTTGTAGGTGCCATTGGTTTTTTGTTTTACGCATCAAACGTTGTGGGGCTTTCCAGCCCTGAAGGGACAAATGAGATAACAGCAAGCTTTCGCAGTGCGGAAGGTGTATCACTTGGTACAGATGTTCGTATGGCGGGCGTGAAAATTGGTACCGTTACTGGCATGAAATTAAGCCCAACCACATACCGTGCAGAGATAGCCGTTTCTATTTTCGACGATATTGCCATTCCGGATGATTCAGCTATTTCGGTTAGTTCCGAAGGCTTGTTGGGCGGAAACTTTATAGAGATTATACCCGGCGCGTCTGAATTTGCTGTAGAAGATGGCGGCGAAATTGAAGATACGCAAGGCAGCATCAGTTTTATTACCTTATTGATGAAATTCGTTTCAGGTAAGGAATAATGCGCTACGTTTTTGGTTTCTTACTGGCCTGCACAACTTTTTATGCAAATGCGCAAAGCCAAGTCGTAACTGAAAATGGTAATGCTGTGCAGCTGCGCGCATTGGATACATTAACGGGTGCTGTACGCGATTTGACTATGAATGTCGGTGAAACTTTAGCGTATGAAAGACTAACAATAACGCTACAAGAATGCCGCTATCCTAAAGACAATCCAAATGGTGATGCTTTTGCTTTGTTAACCATTCAGGATATCCGCGAAGATACGCCACGTTTTGATGCATGGATGATTGCGTCTAGCCCCGCGCTTTCTGCACTGGAACATCCACGTTACGACGTGTGGTTGCTTAAATGTAATATGGTTGAGGGTTGAGCGGTCACAGGCAGTTTCATAAAATCTGCCATTGCATTCATCGCATCTGCCAGTTGTTTATGATAACTGTTGCGTGGAATTTCTATCGCACCCAGACTTTTTAGGTGTTCAGTTAGAAATTGCGTGTCAAACAACCTGTAGCCACCAAATTTCAACCTAGCAACAAGATATGTCAGGGCAATTTTTGAAGTGTCAGTGCGTTTAGAAAACATACTTTCCCCAAAAAATGCACCGTTTAGGCTTACCCCATAAACACCGCCAACCAAATCATCACCTTCCATAACTTCAACAGAATGGGCATGGCCTAGTTTGTGTAACAGTTGGTAAAGGTCAAAAATCTCTGCATTAATCCAGGTTTCACTGCGATCAGCACAGGCTTTTACAACGTCTTCAAAACATTGATTTATATTAACTTTATAGCGTTGTTGGCGAATTCTTCGGGCAAGCCTGCTAGATACATGGAAGCTTTCAAGCGGGAAAATACCCCTAAAATGTGGATCAACCCAATATAGTTCAGGATCATCAACGCTATCGGACATGGGGAACACACCAGAGCCATAGGCATACAGCAATAATTCTGGTGTGACCGTGGTATTATCGGCGGTCATATTCCGCCTACCTTTATTCGAATGTTTGCGTTTCCAGCCATTTTTCCAACCAGTGAATATCATAATCTCCAGTTAAAATCGCTTCTTCTTTTAACAACTCATGAAACAAGGGAACGGTGGTGTCGATACCGTCAATAATCAACTCTTCCAAGGATCGTTTTAGACGAGCGATCGCACCTTCACGGTCGCGTCCTGTAACAATTAATTTACCGATCAGGCTGTCGTAATATGGTGGAATTGAATAGCCGTCATATAGGGCAGAATCCATACGCACGCCCAAGCCGCCCGGGGCATGATACATGCTAACCTTGCCAGGGCAGGGTGTGAAATTCGGTAGTTTTTCCGCATTAATACGCACCTCTATGGCATGACCTTTTATAGACAGGTTATCTTGCACAAGGGTCATTTCTTCGCCTGCGGCCACACGCAGTTGCTGTTTTACCAAATCAACACCAAAAATAGCCTCGGTTACGGGGTGTTCCACTTGTAGGCGGGTGTTCATTTCGATGAAAAAGAACTCGTCTCGTTCATAGAGAAACTCGATCGTACCCGCGCCTTCATATCCGATTGCGGCTACAGCATCGGCACATGTTTTACCGATACGTTCGCGTATTTCAGGGGTGATGCAGGGGCCTGGGGCCTCTTCGAAAACCTTTTGGTGACGACGTTGTAATGAGCAATCGCGCTCGCCTAAATGAACCGCACGTCCCCGACCATCGCCAAAGATCTGCACTTCGATGTGACGGGGCAAGGTCAGGTATTTTTCAAGATAAACTTCATCATTCCCAAAAGCTGATTTCGATTCTGCACGTGCAGTACTGAACGCTTCATCTAGGTCTGCTTTGGTTTTAGCCAGTTTCATACCGCGCCCGCCACCGCCCGCTGTGGCTTTGACAATTACAGGGAAACCCATCTCATCCGCAACTTTATGGGCATCCTCGATTGTGGGGACGCCACCATCAGAGCCTGGCACACATGGTACACCTAGGTTTTTCATGGTTTCTTTGGCGGTTATTTTGTCACCCATCATGCGGATATGTGCGGCACTTGGGCCGATAAATTTCAGCCCATGTTCTTCTACGATTTGCACAAAGTCTGCATTTTCTGACAGAAACCCATAGCCTGGGTGAATGGCTTGCGCCCCTGTTATTTCACACGCAGAGATTATGGCAGGTATTGACAGGTAGCTGTTGGCACTTTGTGGCGGGCCAATGCATACACTTTCATCGGCCATGCGAACGTGCATGGCATCCGTGTCGGCGGTAGAATGTACCGCAACAGTTGAAATACCTAATTCTTTACAGGCGCGAATAACGCGTAGGGCAATCTCGCCTCGGTTTGCAATCAAAACCTTGGAAAACATGGTGTATTAGCTCCTTTGAAATGAGCAGTTATTCGATAATGACAAGGGGACTGCCAAATTCTACAGGCGCACCATCATCCACAAGTATACGGGCGATCTTTCCAGATTTTGGTGCTGGAATTTGGTTCATTGTTTTCATGGCTTCGATGATTAACAATGTCTGGCCTTCGGATACGCTAGACCCCACAGCGACAAAATTTGCGGCACCAGGCTCGGCTGCTAAGTATACCGTTCCAACCATTGGTGAGGTCACGGCACCTGGGTGTTGAGCAGGATCATCGGTACTGGCAGGTGTTTGTGTCGGGCTGGCAGCGACGGCAGGTGCCGCTGCAACAAGTGCGGGGCTAGCTGCAATTTGTTGTACAGGTGCGGCCATAATTTGGCGCGAAATACGTACGTTTAATTGCTTGTCGTCGCCATAGTCACGTTTAACCTGCAATTCAGTCAGATCGTTTTCGCGTAACAATTCAGCTAAAGACTGAATAAATTCCACATCCGTGTTTTGTTCTTTTTTGGTCATATTTCCCTCAACCGTTAGTTCCCGTGACAGGCATTCTTTGACTTATACATTGTCTTAACGCAGGGTAAAAGCATTCATGTGAAAGAAAGCGGTTTTACTACTGAGTTTGGGCGCGAAGCTCTGCTACGATCTGTTTCATACTATCCTCTGGTACATAACCCCGAACGATTTGATCGTTAAATATGAAAGTAGGGGTGCCAGAAACGTTCAAAGCTTGGCCAAGCTCGCGGGTTTTACCGATTTGACCATTTACCGAAGGTTCATCCATCATCGCTACGATTGTTGGTGCGTCCAACCCCGCTTTGTTTGCTAAAAAGCTAATCGCATCATTTGTTACTGGCCCATTGTAGCTGATAAATAGGTCGTGCATTTTTTTGTAAGCATCCGGGCCCAAGCTTTGCAATGTAGCTACGGCGGCACGTGATAGATCAAGCGATTCTTGACTTAAAATTGGGTATTCTTTTACGATTAAGCGAATGTTTCCGTCGTTTGCCACAAGGCTTGCCACTTCGTCATGGGCTTTTCTGCAATATCCGCATTTATAATCAAGAAACTCTACTAATGTGATATCGCCATCGGGGTTGCCACCTTCCCATGAGAACCCGTCATGCTGAATGCTTTGTAAATTATCTGCGATTAGCGTTGTATCCGCATGAAGATCTGCAACTTCTTGTCGTTGTTCAAGTATCCGAAAGGCATCCATGATGATGTCAGGGTTATCCAGAATATAATCGCGAACTAATTGCCCGAACGCATCTTTTTCTGCGCCCGACATGTTATCAAGGTCAAGATCAAGGGCTATTGCCGGACTTGAGAATGTTAACAGGGCAATTATCGCCGCGGTTTTAAGCTGGTTAATCATTATTTCTTCTTCCTGCCTTTGTTTAGGCGTTCGGCAATGGCCAAAATATCAGCCGCTCTGCGCCAACCAGTTGAACCTTCTGGCAACAATTTTACAGCGCGTTTAGCATGTATCTCTGCCTGTTTAAAGTTTGAAGATAAAGCATATCGTTCTGCCGTCGTTGCCGATGCCATTCCCGGATTACCTGTTTTTGCGTAAGCAACGCCTAAATCGCGCAACATACGCCCGTTACGCGGATCCCTAGCGTATGATTTTTTCAATGTTGCTAAAGCGGTTTTTGCAGATGATTTTGATTTTACAGCTAATTGGGCACGCCCTAAGCCTGCGAGTAATTGTGCATCTTTGGGCTGTTGTTGAACTGCTTTTCGGTAGGCTACAACCGCATTTGATGCACTGCCATTTTCCAATAATATTTGCCCGTATAATTCTTGATAATAAGGGTCTTTTGGGCGCATCGAGATAAGCCGTTTGATTGCTTTCAAAGATTTATTTTTATTTGGCAATCGATGGTATGCAATAGCGCGTGTTAAAGTTGCAATCTCACCTTTATCTGACTTGGGTACTTTTCGCAAAATACCTTTGGGGCTGCCAATGAAGCTGTTGAATTTCGCCAATGAACGCGCATACCAATAATCAACCGTTTTTGATTGGGTAGTCGGTCTGTGTTTATAAGCTGCAACATATGTTTTCAGGTCTGAAATGCGTTGCGAACTTAGGGGGTGTGTTAATGTATACGCATCCTGTCTGCTAATACTTAAGGCTTCTTGACCCCTGAAAATATTAAGAACATCTAGGGCTGCAGATGGATCTATCCCGGCATTTGCCATATAGCGGGCACCTGATTGGTCGGCTGCACTTTCTTGGCCACGTGTGAAAGAAAAATAATTACGTTGCCCGATGGATTGACCTGCGGCGGCAATACCAATAGCACCACTTCCTGTCTCTTATACACATCTGACGCTGCCGAC
>OLHJ01000488.1_pt1 | contig 12553 bp, 9 predicted proteins | sample 1609491 | NCBI WGS metagenome assembly OLHJ01 (sample SAMN05416861, study PRJEB24817) | seawater metagenome | isolation source: Sea water | place: Canada:Atlantic | collected 2013-11
CGTCGGCAGCGTCAGATGTGTATAAGAGACAGGTTCTATAGCACACAATAAGAAAACAAAAGAAATAAAGGCTGAAGACAGTTTAACTAAAGCTGAAAGCAGTTCTGTTCAAGGCGTAATTCATGAAAGCGCAAATAATATTGCTAATGTCGTTAAACGAACAAACAGAATATACTCAAATGCTATTGTTGGGCTCGCTAGACAGGATTTAGCTTTACTTAAAAAGAGTAAAAAGCAAGTCGTAAAGTTAACTGCAGAGGTTGATGATTTACGTGATAATGTATTCTATTTTATTAAAAATTTGGATGAGTCAAGTGTTGGCGCAAGTGATTTTTATATTAATATTTTAGGCTACCTACAGGATATGACACAATCCTTAGAGTATATTTCTAAAGTCAGTCATAAGCACATCAACAATAATCATAAAAAATTAAAATTCTCTCAAATTAAAGAGTTGAAAGAAGTTGATGATAAACTTGAATTGTTATTTGAAGACACTAGAGTTGCATTTAATTCTGAATCTTTTGAAAAAATAGGTGCGATCTTAAATGAAAAGACAATCGTTTATGATATAGTGAAAGAGAAAATTAGAAAACAAGTAGAACGTACACGTACTGAAGAATCAAGTCCTAAAAACACAACACTATACTTTAGTATACTTCTAGAAACAAAAGATCTTCTTAATGCTACAATGAATTTATTGGAGGAGTATCATAAATCTTTTGACAGTTCTGTAGAGCCTGCAACAATTACAGTTGTAGATGAAATTATTGAAAACCCAGAATCTTCAGATAAAGAAGAGTAAAAAACAATCTGTAAATAAAAAAGCCATCATAATTATGATGGCTTTTTTTTATCTTGTTAAAGTAATTAAAAGAAATCCTAAAACAGCACCAATAACGATAGTCCAAATGGTGCTTGTTTTTGTTTTAAAAGTTAAAAAGGAAGCTATTATGGCAATTGATATGCTTTGCCATTCTATAAGTGTTTCTCTTGTCATTACAACTAATACTGCAACCATAACAGCAACAGCAGCAACATTTACAGCATCTAAAAAATAACGCAATAGTATTGAATTACGCATTCTTGGAATAAAAGGGTTAAGTATTAAAACAAATAGAAATGAAGGTAAAAAAATGCCTGTAGTAGCTACCAATGCACCTGTAAATCCTGAAAGTTGATACCCAATAAATGTTGAAGTAGAAAGTACAGGACCAGGTGTAAACTGACCTATTGCAATGGCATCAATAAGTTCCGCTCTGGTTAATAATCCACTAGTGACTAATTCTGCATCTAAATATGCAAAAAGAACATAGCCACTACCATAAAGTATAGCTCCAACTTTTAAGAAAATTAAAAAGAGTTTAATAGTGGAAACTTTGGTTGCAATTGTATTTATTCCTAGAAATAAAAGAAATGGTGAAACTGTATTAAGATGAGATCTAGTTTTAGATTTTAAATAGAAATATAACATCCCTAAAACACCAGCTGCTAATAAAGCGCTGACTTCATTCACTCCTAATAGACTTGCGACTAATACGATTACACCAAGAATAATGAGCTCTGTACTTTTTATTGCCTTTTTTCCTAGTTTTAAAATTGCACTAGCTATAATAGCTAATACAGCAGGTTTTATACCATAAATAAATGGTTCTACTTCTGGTAATTGTCCATACTTTACATATAAATATGCTAAAATTGCTGTTATAATTGTAGCCGGAAAAATAAATGAAATACCAGCAACAAATAAGCCTGCTTTACCTGCACGTTCATAACCACAATGCATAGTCATTTCTGTAGAGTTTGGACCAGGAATTAGGTTTGTAGTTCCTATAAGATCAAGAAAATAATCTCTTGTCATCCACTTGCGTTTTTCAATGATCTCATCTTCCATCATTGCAATATGTGCAGCTGGACCACCAAATGCAAAACAACCTAATTTAAAAAAAACTTGAGCAACTTCTTTTAATTTCGGATTCATAATATGAATTTAAACAAACAATATTTGAAAATCACATGTCTTCTCCAATTTGTCCTATCTCTTCAATTCCTTGTTTTATTTTATTTTTAGATTCAAATTTTTCAATATCTACCACATAGGTTTTTGAGATTGAATCATGCCAACCCTTGCCTTCTTCTCCTAAAAATGAGAATTGTTCAAAAGGAATTAATCGAGAAAGCGTTCGAATCAAAATATCACTAAATGTAGGTCTTAAACCTTCGTGTGTAACGACTTTAGTTTTGGTGATAAATTTACCAATAGATCGTCCTGTTAATGCTTCAATAACATTAAAGTATAATAGCAAAATAAAGATGCCTAATAAGTAATCTGAAAGCCTGCTTTCAGATTCTATTACTATTTCATAGAATGTGTAATTTCCAGTGAGTTCAGATAAAAGTGCTATTACAACACCAAGTACAGCGCCTAATAGAATTTGTACAATGTAGTCAATAATAAAGTTTGCAAATCGAATTCCTTTAGATGCCAAAACATCCTTTGTCACAGTATTGTTGCGTCGGTTCATAAGTTGAGGTGTTATTGAATTTCAAATATAGTATTCTTCAATTTAAATCAAATAGTTTAAATTAGTGAATCTAAAAATAACAAGTATGAAATTATTCGCGATAATAGTCATCTCGCTTTTCAGTTTTCAATGTATAACAGCTCAAAATATTAGTGGCTCATTACTTTTAGAAAAAGCAATTCAATATCACGACCCAAATAACCAATGGAATACGTTTAATGGCGAGTTTGATATCGTGATGGAAATGCCAAATAGCCCTAAAAGAATAAGCAATATCTCTATAAATCTTCCTAAAGAATATTTTAAAGCGAAAGCGACTAAAGATACTGTGACAACTGAGTATATAGTTGATAAAGAAAAGTGTACGATTTCATTAAATGGGAGTAGTGAGATTTCAAAAGAAGATTTAGAATTGCATAATTTAAGTTGTGATCGTGCAACTATGTATAAAAATTATTACACGTATTTGTATGGTTTACCCATGAAACTTAAGGATGAGGGCACAAATGTTTCTGAAACAGTAGAACGTAAATCGTTTAAAGGCAAGGAGTATTTAGTATTAAAAGTTACGTATGATGAAGCTGTAGGAAGTGATGTTTGGTATTTTTATTTTCATCCTGAAACCTATGCTATGGAAATCTACCAGTTTTTTAAAACAGATAAGCAAGGGAATTTAAAGTCAGATACTGGAGAATATATTATGTTATCTGAAACAGAAACGATTAATCAAATTAAAATCCCAAAAGTAAGAGCTTGGTATTATAATAAAGATGATGCTTATTTAGCTACAGATATTTTAGAAAAGTAAGATCCAGTTCTAATCGCCATTATCCAGTAAGGTGTCTTTTTTACCGTATAATAAGTCAGCAGTATCAATCAGGTTTTTAATAATATCATTGACATTATCAGTATCATTAACCAAAGAAGAAGCCATGTCAACAGTAATTAAATCTTCTCTTATAAGTTTATCTAAATTAGAATTACTAGCATCTTTGTGGTCACGAGCTTGTTGCTTTAATCGTTTTAGAGTGTTGTGATAGGATTCATTGTCTTTTTCGGTTCTAAAGAGATGAATAACACGTAAAACTTTGACCACTCGTTTACGTAATTTATCATATTCTTTTTGAATGTATTTATTTTCAGAATTTAAATAAAGCGTAATATTTCTACTTAATTCATTTACATCTTTAATAATCTCAACCATATTTCGATTAGCTATTTTAATTTCACTAATCTGATGGTTTTGATTCTCAGTTAAATCTAGTTCACTTTGCGCTTTAGTAGCATAGTTTATAATTTGGCCGTAAATATATTTTACTCTTGTGATATATTGTTTTCGTATGTCTAATTCAAATAGAATATTAGATTTCTTTATTACTTTTTTGAGTTTTAAATCTGATTTGATATCAGACCTATGAGTGTTTAGCGCATGCGAAACGATTTCGAAAACTGTTGTTTTAAATAAATATTTCGATTCTTTTTGTAACGCTGAAATAGCTGTTTCTGGATATTTTAAAATTGCCTTTTTTAAGAACTTTGGATCATCAACGTGTGTTTCTGAATCTAGTTTTTCAGGCACAATTTTTTCTACTAGCCTTGCTATAGGATTGATGAACCAGATTAATAAAAAGGTGTTTATAATATTGAATACTGTATGAAATAAAGAAATAGCGACAGGTATTGCAGCTGCTGTAAGATAAGGTGATTCTGAACCGAAGGATTCTCCTAACCATCCAACAAATCTTAAAAAAGGATAAAATAAAATGAGCACCCAAATCACACCTATGATATTAAATACCAAATGCGCTCTGGCTGTTCGTTTTGCTTTATAACTAGCAACTAGAGCTGCTAGATTAGCAGTTATTGTTGTGCCAATATTTTCTCCTAAAACCATTGCCGCAGCTAATTCAAAAGGAATCCAGCCTTCTGCTGTCATAATTAGTGTTAAAGCCATTGTAGCACTAGACGATTGTATAACTACAGTTAAAATAGTACCGATAAATAAAAACAGTAAAACAGAAACGAAACCAAGATCTGTGTATTGACTTAAAAACGCAAGGATTTCAGGATTGCTTTTTATGTCTGGCATGGCCTCTTTCAAAAACTGTAAACCAATAAAAAGTAAGGCAAAACCTATGATAAAATTCCCCCAATTATCAAGGTTTTTACGTTTAGAAAATGTGAATAAAAATCCGAATCCAACCAATGGTAACGCTATGGTACTCATACTCACTTTAAATCCTAAAATTGTAATGAGCCAAGCTGTTATAGTGGTTCCAATATTTGCTCCCATAATAACACTTATAGATTCAGTAAGTGTTAATAATCCTGCATTAGAGAAACTAACGACCATTAATGTTGTTGCCGATGAAGATTGGATAATTGAGGTAATAAAAAAGCCTGTAATAACGCCAAACACTCTATTTGAAGTCATTGAGGCTAGGAAAGAACGAAGTTTATTTCCTGCAAGCTTTAATAGAGCATCACTCATGACTTTCATTCCAAAAAGGAACAAGCCTAAGGCTCCAATGAGTTGCAAAATATCGTAAAATCCGTAATTCATGTAGTGTTGATAGAAGGTTAAAGTAATATAAAATTAGTGTAAAGTCAAATAGATTTTGCTGTTGTTATGGGTATTCCGATTTAGACATAAAAAAAGCATCTCTTTCGAGATGCTTTTTTTAATACTTAATTTAAGAATTAAGAACCACACATTAGGCAATCATCACCTTCAGCTTCTTTAGCTTGAGCAATTAATGCTTTCATTTCATCAGCACTCATTGGTTCTACTTCTACAGCTGCTATTACTTTTACAGGAGTTGCTAATTCAACTTTTTCTGCTGTTTGCTTAGCAAATTTTGCAGCAGTTTCAGCAGCTATCTGTTGTTTTTGTGCTACGTTATCTACAGCAACTTCTTGTACTTCTGCCACAGGTTCTGCTTTTACTTCTCTTGTGATTGTTACTTTCTTAGCATCTACAGCACTCTTGGTACGTAAGTAGTACATTCCTGTTTTTAAGCCACTTTTCCAAGCATAGAAATGCATAGATGTTAATTTAGCCATCGTTGCGCCTTCTAAGAATAAGTTTAGAGATTGCGATTGGTCAATAAAGTAACCACGTTGGCGAGACATATCTATAATATCTTTCATAGATAGTTCCCAAACTGTTTTATATAATTCTTTAATATCTTGAGGAATATTATCTACATCTTGTATAGATCCATTAGCTCTCATGATTTCGTTCTTTAAGTCTTCATTCCAAAGGCCTAAATCGACTAAGTCTTCTAATAAATGTTTATTTACAACAATAAATTCACCAGATAATACACGACGTGTATAAATGTTAGATGTATATGGTTCAAAACATTCGTTATTCCCTAAAATCTGTGATGTAGATGCGGTTGGCATAGGTGCAACTAATAATGAGTTACGAACACCATTTTTAGCAACATCTTTTCTTAATTTATCCCAATCCCAACGTCCACTAAGAGTATCTTCTTGTACGTTCCATAAGTTATGTTGAAATTGACCTTTGCTTATTGGAGACCCTTCATAAGTCTCATAAGGTCCATCAGCTTTTGCTTCTTCCATACTTGCGGTTACTGCAGCAAAGTATAACGTTTCAAAAATTTCTTGGTTTAAAGTCTTAGCTTCATCACTAGTAAAAGGCATACGTAATTTGATAAACGTGTCTGCCAAACCTTGAACGCCTAAACCAATTGGTCTATGTTTTAGATTAGAATATTCAGCTTCAATTACAGGATAATAATTTCTATCAATTACTCTGTTTAAGTTTTTAGTAACGCGTTTTGTTATTCTGAATAATTCCTTGTGATCAAACTCTCCATTTTTTATAAACATTGGTAAAGCAATGGATGCTAGATTACAAACAGCTACCTCGTCTGGAGACGTATACTCCATGATTTCTGTACATAAGTTAGACGAACGTATCGTTCCTAAATTCTTCTGGTTAGACTTACGGTTTGCTGCATCTTTATACAACATGTAAGGTGTTCCAGTTTCAATTTGAGACTCTAATATTTTCTCCCAAAGCTCACGAGCTTTTATAGCTTTACGACCTTTACCTTCAGTTTCATATTTGGTGTATAATGCTTCAAATTCTTCACTATGTACGTCACATAATCCTGGACATTCATTAGGACACATTAACGTCCATTCTGCATCTTCTTGCACACGTTTCATAAACAAATCAGGCATCCACATTGCATAAAACAAATCACGAGCACGTAATTCTTCAGCACCATGATTCTTCTTTAAATCTAAGAAACTCATAATATCTGCATGCCAAGGTTCGATGTACATTGCAAAGCTTCCTTTACGTTTTCCTCCACCTTGATCTACATAACGAGCTGTATCATTAAATACCTTAAGCATTGGCACAATACCATTACTTGTTCCGTTTGTTCCAGCAATATAACTACCAGTAGCACGTACATTATGAATAGATAAACCTATTCCTCCTGCAGATTGTGAAATCTTAGCAGTTTGTTTTAATGTATCGTAAATTCCATCAATACTATCGTCTTTCATTGTTAATAGAAAGCAAGAAGACATTTGTGGTTTAGGAGTTCCTGAGTTAAATAATGTTGGTGTAGCGTGTGTAAAGAATTTTTTAGACATCAACTCATAAGTTTCAATAGCTGAATCTAAATCGTTAAGGTGAATACCAATAGATACTCTCATTAACATATGTTGCGGTCTTTCTGCAATTTGGCCGTTCAATTTTAAAAGATAAGAACGTTCTAGGGTTTTAAATCCGAAATAATCATAACCAAAATCACGATTATAAATAATTGAAGAATCTAATTTCTCTTTGTTTTCTATGATAACGTTAAATACTTCGTCACTTAATAAAGGTGCTTTTTTTCCTGTTCTCGGATTTACATAAGTATATAAATCTGTCATCACTTCGCTAAAAGTCTTTTTTGTGTTTTTATGTAAGTTAGACACCGAAATACGAGCAGCCAAACGAGCATAATCTGGATGAGCAGTAGTCATTGTTGCTGCTTGCTCTGCTGCCAAATTATCTAATTCACTAGTTGTTACACCATCGTATAAACCGTCAATAACTCGCATTGCCACTTTAATCGGGTCAACAAGTTCATTAAGTCCATAACATAATTTACGAACTCTTGCCGTAATTTTGTCGAACATTATTGGTTCTTTTCCGCCGTTTCTTTTTACTACATACATACGTTACACATTTTTTATTTTTTTCTGAAGCGACCATTCAGAAAAAGGGATTAGTTAGTTACTATACATCAGTAGGAAACTGATTTATAGTTGGATTAATTTTTAGGTTTTTATACTGAAATTAAAACTGGATGTAAAACTTTATATTGTGGTTGGTACAATATAAAGGAGCACGAAGCCAATTAAAATAATTCTGTCTTTGATTTTTGTTTAGGTTTTAGAAGTCGAAACTATCTGAACCAAAATCGTATTTGTTTTCTTCATCCTCTTTGTTAAGAACACCTGCTTTTTGGTATTCAGACACACGTTTCTCGAAGAAATTTGTTTTTCCTTGTAATGAAATCATATCCATGAAATCAAAAGGATTTGCTGTATTGTAAACTTTATCACAACCAAGATCCTGAAGTAAACCATCAGTTACAAATTCTAGATATTGTGACATTAATTTTGAATTCATACCAATTAAACTTGCAGGAAGAGATTCTGTAATAAACTCTCTCTCGATGTCTAATGCATCAACCAAAATTTCTTTAATACGATCTTTTGGCACTTTGTTTATAAGGTGATGTTGGTGTAAGTGTATAGCAAAGTCACAGTGTACACCTTCATCACGAGAAATCAACTCATTAGAAAATGTTAAACCTGGCATTAAACCACGTTTTTTTAACCAAAATATAGAACAAAATGAACCTGAAAAGAAAATACCTTCAACAGCAGCAAAAGCGATTAAACGCTCAGCAAAACTTGGTGAATCTATCCATTTTAAAGCCCAATCTGCTTTTTTCTTAATTGCAGGAAATGTTTCGATAGCATTAAAAAGCATTGCTTTTTCTTTTTCATCTTTTACATAGGTATCAATTAACAATGAATAGGTTTCACTGTGAATATTTTCCATCATAATTTGGAAACCATAGAAAAATTTAGCCTCACTATATTGTACTTCATTTACGAAGTTTTCTGCAAGATTTTCATTTACGATACCATCACTTGCAGCAAAAAACGCTAAAACATGTTTGATAAAGTAACGTTCGTCATCTGTTAATTTCCCAGTCCAATCTGTAATGTCTTGATGTAAATCAATTTCTTCTGCAGTCCACATACTCGCTTCAGATTTCTTATACCATTCCCATAAATCATGATGTTGAATAGGAAAAATCACGAATCGATCTTTATTTTCTTGCAAAATTGGTTCTACAAATTGAGACATATTTATTGTTTTTATAATAAAAGATTAACTGAAAAATTTGATGTGATATGGGACTAACAAAGATTCAAAAATGTAAGAGATAATTCATCGTTTTTTCGGAAAGCTTTTCAACAAGTTTTTAACAATTGATAATTTGATAAAAAAATTAAAGATTTGTTAAAAATAATTTTAAAATGCTGATTATTAGGAAATTAAAACAAAATCTTTCAATCTAAAAATGTAAGTATAATCTTATTAAATAGGCTGTAGTAACCCATGTTTACTACGTTGAATAGAATGTGAAATCATACTAAAAATTAAACAAAAAAAGAGAGCGTCAACGGCTCTCTTTAATCCCTAATAATTAATTAAACTAACTAAAACTATTAACTTTGTAATAGTATTTTAAAGACCTTTAAATTAAAAAGTCAGGTTTAACCCTGACTTTTTATGATTAATAGCATTTAATCAAATAGTGAATCCCCACGATCACTTTTTCTTTATATGTATTAATGTCGGTTGGTCATTAATTTGTTTAAGCAAATATGAAACTTTAAAGTCTATACTTAAATTGAATTTGTGTAGTTGGTAATAAATAGTGTATAGTTGGTATTGTCAATTTTCAATAAACCTTTAAAAGCGCATTTTTAACACAATACACATAAAAGAATGCTAACCATACATATTGCAGATGTTTTCTTTCATAATATTATATATTTGATATTATGATAAAAGCTGTAATAGTTGACGATGAGCCAAAAGCGATCCAAAGTTTGTCTTGGGAGCTGTCTAATTTCAGTAATGAGATTGATGTTATACAAACCTTCTCTAATCCTGAAGAAGCAATATTGTATCTTAATTCAAACACTCCTGATTGTCTGTTTTTAGACATACAAATGCCAACGATGGATGGTTTTCAGTTTCTTGAAAAATTATCTAATAAAGACTTTGCTGTAGTAATTACAACTGCTTATGATGAATACGCTATTAAAGCTTTAAAGCATGACGCTATTGATTATTTATTAAAACCTATAGATTCTGATGATCTTGAAGCAACGATTCAGAAAATTAAAAAACACAATTTTAGAGCTTTAAATGTTTCAAAAATAGAAGAAGTATTAACTAATTTTAATGGTAAACTCGATAAAAAGAAGATTACTATTAATACAGATGGTAAACTTATTTTTTTAAATATTGATGACATTCTTTATGTAGAATCTGATGGCAACTACAGCACCATTTTTTTAGAAAACGCTCCTAAATTAGTAATCACAAAAAAATTAAAAGAAGTTGGTGCCATTTTACCTGAGCATTGCTTTTTTAGAATACATAATTCATACATAATTAACCTTAACAAAATTAAAGAGTTTATTAAAAGTGAAGGTTATGTTGTGATGCAGTCCAATAAAAAAATTCCTGTCGCTAGACAGCGTAAATCAGACTTTTTAGAGAAATTATAGAATGAATTACCTTCAAAACATAATCTTAGCAGATGTTATCAAAACTAAATTAGTAGTTGTTTTGATGTTTTGCTTTGCCGTATGTTTAAATCTTCAAGCTCAGGATGATTTAGAGTCTGATTTTGTTTCGAAACTTGAATCTATTACAATTTCAAAACCAAGAGATTTTAAAATACTGGATTCGGTATTTTCAGAATTTGAAAGAGATACTATAAAAATGAATGCTTTAGTCCGTAAGTCTAAAGCGTTTAATTATCCAGAAGGTGAAAGTTTTGCGCTAAATAATTTAGGAGTGTTCTTGAGGAATAATTCACTTTATGAAAGAGCCATTGCCATGCATAAAAAAGCAAACGCACTAGCAATTGAGACGAATAATTTAGAGTTAAGAGTTATTAATCTTAATAATATAGGTGTGGTTTATCGAAGAATGGATCTTGTAAAACCTGCATTAGATTTTCATTCTAAAGCTCTTGATATTGCTAGATCTGTTGATAAGCCTTCAAAAGAAATAAAATATAATATTGCCGTTTCTCAAAATAGCGTTGGTAATATTTATTTGGTGCTTGAACAGTATGAACTTGCGATGCGACAGTTTCAAAAATCTCTTATAATTGAAAAAGAAGCTGACAATAAATTAGGGTTGGCTATTAACTACCAAAACATTGGTTTTGCGTATGAAGCTCAAGGAGAGTTGGATAATGCATTGCGGAATTATGAAAAATCATTAGACTTTAATAACCAAATTAACTCAGAGCTTGGACGTGTTATTTGTTACAATAGCATTGGTAAAGTGTATATAAAGCAAGAACGATATAATGACGCTAAGACTATTATTGAAAAAGCACTTGAAAAGGCTTTGAATATTGGTGATCAGTTTTATATTGCTTCCTCTTATATTAATTTAGGATCGGCTCAAAAACATTTAGGATTAAATGATTTGTCAGAAACTAATCTAAAAACAGGATTAGATCTTTCAAAAAAATACGGTTTAAAATTATCAATTGTTGAAGCTCAGAAATATTTGTCAGAATTATATGAACTTACTAATAAACCCAATTTAGCTCTAAATGCTTATAGAGATGCGGTTGAGTTGGAGAAAACTATTGCTAACGATCGTAATTTGAGGTATGTTAATGATGTTATTATTCAATATGAAAATGAAGCCAAAAACAATCAAATAAAAGCTTTGGCTAATGAAAACGTGTTAGTAAAATCTAGGTTAGAGAGCAACAAGAAATTATTTTGGTACTCCATATTAGGTTTAGCTATCATTGGAGCTATATTGGTTGCTCTCTATAGAACAAGACAATTACAACAAGAAAAACAGATATTAACTCTAGAGCAAGATATGTTAAGGAGTCAAATGAATCCGCACTTCATTTTTAATTCGCTTAACTCTATTAAACTTTACATTATTAATAATGAAAAAGAAAATGCTGTTTATTATCTAAATAAGTTTTCAAAGTTTATTAGGAAAATTTTAGTCGCTTCTACCGAAAAGGAAATTTCTTTAGAAGATGAACTCGACACTATGAAGCTTTATATGAATATTGAGAATATCAGATTTTCTAACGAAATACATTTTGAAGTCACTATAGAAGACACGATTAACACATCACGAATAAAAGTGCCATCAATGATTTTACAACCGTTTATAGAAAATGCACTTTGGCATGGATTGTCAGCTAAAGAGGAAGATGATAAAAAAATCAATCTTAAAGTGTATCAAACTAATGATGATTTTGTTACTATTTCTATAGAAGATAACGGCATTGGAAGAGCTCGTTCAACTAAAATTAATGATGGTAAACTATTGAAACGAAAATCAGTTGGTATCTCATTAACTAAGGCAAGATTGGCGAATTTTTCAAAAGGCTATACAGGCGATTTTAAAATACGGATTGAAGATCTTTACGATAACAACCAAAAAGCTTCAGGTACAAAAGTGATTGTTGAAATACCTATTAATACAATAGCATCATGAAGCTCTTAGTTTCCTTGTAAAACAGATATCATCAATCCGTATTTTGAAGAATCAATAGAAAAACTGATTTTAAAAAACAGACTACTGTAGCATAATTTTTTTGTTTACAATTTGTCCTTCAATAGTTATTTTTAATAGATACCTGTCTCTTATACACATCTGACGCTGCCGACGATCTACTCTG
>OLHJ01000491.1_pt1 | contig 12524 bp, 15 predicted proteins | sample 1609491 | NCBI WGS metagenome assembly OLHJ01 (sample SAMN05416861, study PRJEB24817) | seawater metagenome | isolation source: Sea water | place: Canada:Atlantic | collected 2013-11
AATGAGAATTTCAAACAATTATTAGAGCTAATTGATCAATGCAATGAATGTGATTAATAAGATTATTAAAACTCGTTGGAGTTGGGGTAGATGGATTAGGTTAGGATTGGGATTGGCTTTCTTAATGGATGCCTATTATAAGTCTTCCGGGATGGTGGCTGTAATGGGTGCCGTTTTAACTTATCAGGCGCTTTTTAACCTAGGTTGTACTGTTTATTCTTGTGCATCAGAAGAAACAAGAAAAAACCCTAATGATTTAACACACAATTTTAAAAACATAAATAATTAAAAAGATGAATAAATATTTCCTATCTCTTATTGGACTTTTAGGTATTGTGGCTATTTCGTGCACTAACCCCGAGTCAAATACTACAGATGTAAATGCCACAACAGAGCAAACCACAGCACAAGTAAAAAATGTAAAAGTATCTGATTTAAAATCTGCCATAACTGAAAATGCTTCAGTAACTGTATTGGATGTGAGAACTGCAGGAGAAGTAGCAGAAGGTTTTGTGGCAAATGCAGAAAATATAGATGTTAATGGAAATGCTTTTGATGCGGGTGTACAAGATTTAGAAAAGTCTCAAACCGTATATGTATATTGTCGTTCCGGACATCGCAGTATGATTGCTAGTAAGAAATTAATTGCAATGGGTTTTACAGATGTAAGAAACGTAGATGGTGGTTTTATGGCTTGGGAGCAAGCGGGATTCCCAGTGGCTAAATAATGAAGTTAAGTACTTCAGTATATAAGGCAGTAGCCATGTTGGCTGGAGGAGTAGCCGGCTTTTTTTACTGGATAAGTTATGGATGTACTGCTGGATGTGCCCTAACCGGAACATGGTATGGTTCTGTAATTATTGGTGGAGTTTTTGGAAACCTATTTGCAGGATTGATCGTAGATATTAGAAACAAACAATTAAAATAAAATGGCAAGTTTTGGTTCAATAATACAAAGTGAGACTCCCGTATTAATTGACTTTCATGCGGAATGGTGTGGGCCGTGTAAAACGGTTGCTCCCATTTTAAAGTCGTTGAAAGAGGAAATGGGAGACTCAGTGAAGCTGATTAAGATTGATGTAGATAAAAATACAGAGATCGCTTCTAAATATCAAATTAGAGGTGTTCCTACTTTAATGATTTTTAAGAAAGGAAAATTGATGTGGCGTCAATCGGGAGTTACTCCATTAGAAGGTCTACGTGCTGAGGTAAAAAAACACATTTAAGATAACCCCTCTCCACGAACAACAGCACTATTTTGAAGTTGATAAGGAATGGCAACTGAATGCATTCCTTTTTCTTTATATGCCTGTAAAACCTTGGGTAAAGATTTTCGTAAATTCTTTTCGGCTTTCTCGCTGTCATGATAAACTATGACCGAGCCTGGGACCGTATTATTTAAAACACCTTCGGTAATTTTCGAAGCGTCCGTGTTTCTATTATAATCTCCGCTTAGCACACTCCACATGATAATTTTAAATCGTTTAGATAACCTACGATGTTGCGAGCGGGTTATCCGTCCGTAGGGAGGACGGAATAAGGAACTGTTAAAATGTTCTTCGCATTTCAGTGTATTTCTGTAGTACTTGAAAGCAGAACTTGTCCAACCATTAAGGTGGTTGAAAGTATGGTTTCCGACATGGTGACCTTCAGAAATGATTTGTTCAACTACTTTCGGATATTTTTGGGCATTTTCACCCACCAGAAAAAAAGTAGCTTTCATGTCATACTCCTTTAACTGTTGCAATACCCATGGAGTTATTACGGGATGAGGTCCATCATCAAAGGTGAGAAAAATCTCCTTTTTTTGGGGTTTAATTTCCCAAATGAGCTGATTACTAATAGGCTTCAATAAACTTGGTGCCTTATGAATTAGCGATAATTCCATAAATGCAAATGTAGGTTTATTCTAGGGATAAAATTTCTTCTCATTTTTTTTAAAAAAAACTTTTGAAAACTCAAATTTATATTACTTTTGCATCCGGTTACAGGAAATGTAAACAATGTCCCATGGTGTAACTGGCAACACGTCTGTTTTTGGTACAGAAGAGTCTAGGTTCGAGCCCTAGTGGGACAACAAAAACCTTCAACGAAAGTTGAAGGTTTTTTTATGCAACAAAATCAATTCTACTTGCCCTAACAACACTTAATGGTATCCTTATTGATAATAATCCGAAATAATACCGTTACCAATAAATTAATCTAACCGAATGAAAGTACTATACAGTTTTATCCTATTCTCTATTTTAGGAATTTCCACTTTTGCGCAAGGGATAGTTCAGCAAACTTTAAATTCAACAAACAAAAATCCATTGGTAGGATGTGGTTCGCATGATTTGTTGCTGAAAATGGCTCACGCTCATCCAGGTAGGTTACAAAAAGCCAATGATTTTTTAAAGTCGGTTCAACAAGATTATCACAGATCAGCTAGGTATAGTGCTACTTTGTATAAAATACCGGTGGTATTTCATGTGTTGTATAACACCCCAGATGAGGATATTCCAGATGCAGTCATTGAGGGGCAATTAGAATTACTAAATGAAGCCTTTAGAAGACAGAATGCAGATACGGTAAACCTTAGGTCGGATTTTTTCTCACTAGTGGAAGACAGCAAGATTGAGTTTTATTTAGCCAACCAAGATCCTAATGGTAATGCCACCACAGGGATTGTTCATAAACAAACAGCCATTACCAATTTTGGTGGTATTTTACCATACAATATTTCGCAACAAACGCAAATTGCCCAATGGGTTAGTGATAGTTTATTCTATAATTTTTTCAGAATAACCAAAGATTCATTAGGAGGAGATAATGCTTGGGATACTGCGCAATACTTAAATATTTGGATTGGAGATATGACCATTTTGGAACCCCAGATTAACAATGCGGAAGAATTAGTGTTTTTTGGGTTAAGTACTCCTCCGGTATCTCATACAAATTGGCCAACGGCAACCGTTGAACAATTTTCGGGATTGGGCGATGGTACTCTAATGCATTACCAAGCAATAGGGCCTAACAATCCAGTACCTTTCACAGCTCCTTATGCCGTTTATAACGGAAAGGCAAATACCGGTAAATTGTTAGTCCATGAAGTTGGACATTATTTGGGGTTGCGTCATATTTGGGGAGATGGCAATTGTTCTGTAGATGATTATGTAGATGATACACCTAGGGCTGGGGCTCAAAGTAATTACGATTGTAATAAGAACATAAACTCTTGTGGTGATACCATTACTGGAATTGATTTGCCCAACATGGTTGAGAATTACATGGATTATTCTGAAGGAGACTGCAAAAACTCATTTACAAAAGGACAGATAGCCGTTATGCGCGCTACTTTAGAAAATTTCAGAGTAGATGTATTTACATCCATTCAAACCCATAATTTTTCTCAAAGTGAGGTGTCCTTATTTCCGAATCCTACTTTTCAAAATGTTACGGTTACCTTTAATAAAATATTAGAAAAGGCCACGGTGCAAGTTTTAAATTTAACCGGAGCATTGGTACATCAGCAAAATGTAACCAACGTTGATCAAACTATTGTTGAATTACCCAATAGAACAGGTATTTATTTTGTGCGTGTACTTGCTAAGGAGCAAGTGATGACCTTTAAGGTGGTAAAAAGGTAAGGGTCGTTTTGAGAGTGGAATTGAAACCTTCCATCTGTTTTCTTTGTGAGCTCTTGATTATCAGAGGTGAAAAAATAAGTGTTAAAAAAACATACTATTTGTCCAACTTTTGGGTTGTAACTACGTATTAAACCTGTAACTACAACACAAATCACAAACAATGGGATTCTTAGCCAACCTGAATAAAATAAGTAAAGAGATTAAAGGAGGATATGTTAGCGCCCAAATGTCTGGGGCTATCAAGTATACTCTTTTTGAAAGTAAAATCATTTCTGGGACTGTTTCAGATATCACCATTCATGATGGTGAGAATTTTTATTTTGACAAACACGATTTCTTTATTATTAGAGAAAGAGCCGGTCATGAAATTGAGAAATTTAAAATCCTGGAAAAAATCAATGTGAATCAGGAATCGGTACCCAATGGAGTACTGATTAAAACTTTAAAAGGTAGCGATATCTATTCTTTTATGATGCAGTTTGCAATTCCTGGTGTTTTCAAATTTATGAAAGTTACTTCCTCAGACCCTTATTGGGAGCCATTCGAGGGTCGAGTAACCCAAGTAATGAATGCCCATTAATTCAAAAAAAAGTTAGAAAAGGGAGTTCCGCTTAGCGGGGCTCCCTTTCTTTTTGGCTCATTTCTTTAATCATGGAAAAAGAAATAAAACCCAAAACAATTCCAAGGGCCCCAATAATGGCCCAAATCACGTACTTATTATCATACCAATGCATGGAAGCTGTAGTAATAGAATAAGTGGGTTTTGAAATTAATTCGGACATTTTGACGATGGGTAATTTTTCAGGAATATTATTTGCAAAGTGACGTAAATCGTATTTTGGAGATCGTGCTTTTTGGTTTCCAAATAATAGGGAATATGTCATACCCGAGTCTAATTCAGCAACGAGGTAGTTTTTAAGTAAAAATGAGTTTGCTCCAACAATATGAACTGGTCGGTCATCACCATTTTCAATTTCTAGGTAAAGGTTTTGTAAGTTTTTTTCTCCTAGATTAAAGATATTTTCTGAATTAGAATCCAAATAATACGAACCAATATATTCCCAATGTACTTTAATTTTCCCTTTACGATCGGTGGTGGTTCGTTTTACCTTAAAGTGAATTTTACGGTAGTAAAACTCTGGTTCACTTACCATGATACGAATTCGTTCCATTCGAGTACGGGAATCGAATTTTAGGTGCGTGTATGTTACTTTATTGCTATCCAGTAAGGAAACTAATTTTAACGGAGTGTTAGTCATTAGGCCATTTACGCTTTGGTAATCATAGTATCCTACTTTCTCAAATTGAATGGGTAGCGAATTGCTATCATTTACTTCTAATTTGAAGTACGAATAATCTACCAAAGGAAAGTTTAACAACTTTAATTCTTTGGTGTTTTCAGAATTATGCAAGGCGTGTAAGGAAATATGATCGCGTACCAAATACCAGTTTTTTTGATCGTTACTACCACTTAATCTTGCCAATTTATTTACTGCTGTATTTTTAACCACAAAGTTGAATTGGTTGATTTCTTCTTTTTGTGGGTTTTCAAAAACAACCACTGAAGTACCATTCGGCTCTGGTTGATTTACGATTATAGGATACTCCTTGAAAAATCGATGCATAGAAGTTAAGGCCTCTTTTCGCATGATATAAGGCACTTCCTGGTGGTTACTATCCAATAGTCGCAAGTCAGCATCATTGCTTTGCAATAAGCCCAATAATTGGGGTTTTAAGTCTACCTTTTGATACCCCTTTGGATAAGGTGTTTTTAGCGGACTCGTATAGGTATAATCTTTTCCGTATCCAATAGAGATCAAACCCAGAAATAGAAAGCTGCTAATTGTTCTTTTCATCATCTTGAATAATAAACTTTAGTTTTTGGTATAAGAAGGAAACGCTTAATAATATTACTCCTAGGGCAATAAACGAAACAATTTTTCCGGTGGTATTTCCTTTTAAATCATATACGAATAATTTGATTACGGTAATTAAAAATAATCCTAAAGATGCAATTCTTAAAGGTTTTAGTTTGTAACGCATTCCGGTTACCATAAGCAATAATGCAGATAATCCCCAAACAGCTGGTATTACCGACTTCATGGCATCACGTAAAGAATTTCCGTTGTAAATACCCGGCTCAAATTGGTAAATAATCGATAGGTGAATCACTTCTGCCGAAATTACGGTTACCAATAGGGCGGAGAAAGTATAGAGCACTGTTTTTCCTATGCTCGAAGCCCAAGTAAATTGCGAGTTAAACTGGCGCAGTACTACGGCAGAGAGGATGGCAAAACCAATGAGTAAAATGTAATGCAAGTAATATCCAGATGATATTTCGGGATGGTTTAACATTAATTCACGCGCGTTCACTACCGAATTCAAATAAACAGTGATGTATGAAATCATCAAAACTGTTGACAAACCAAGTAAAACGTTGTTCCATTTTGGACTCTGTGGTTTACGTGTAAATAGCATGAGAGCACCCATAAACGTAAAGTTGTAAATACCCAGTAGAATCATGGTTTTAGATACCGGGAATTCCGCATCAATAAATTGGTAATTCAATTCAAATAATACTCCAAAGTATAATGTCACTAAAAAGCCAATTTGCATTAATCCGTTGATTTCCTTTACTGGAATACTGGCAATAATGTCGGTTGGATTTAACTTTTTAAGAATGGTCAAGCTTCCAACTATGGAGCCTAAAACTAATAGGGTGGTAATAAATACTTTGTTGATTAGAATTGGGAGCTGCACATATTCGCCTGTTGGGAAATAGTTTTGTTGCCAATCCATTACCAAGGAGATCACCAACAAAAGGTTTATGACCATAGCTGCCACTTCCATAAGTTTAATCTGAGATTTGGTGTACAACCACAGTAAGATAACTGCTTCAAAAGCCCAGAACAAAGTAATGTGATTGCCATCTAACTCAATAGGAGCAATTAAACTCACAAAGGTTAATACCAATCCAATAATGAGATAAATGATGTTTTTGTCAATGTTTTGGCGTTTGTATAAAACGAAAACAATAATGAAGTTAATCAATGCAATGAAAGCGGTAAAAGCCCCGTTCAACATTCCTTCTCGATAATCAGAAACAAGCGTAAGTCCAAATCCAAAATAAATAGCAGTGTTGGTGAAAATCTGACCGATTTCAGCATACTTGAACGGTTCGTGTTTACGGATATTAAATGCCAGAGCCATTCCGTAAAAAATTAGATAAATGGCGGTTAAAAATAAGAACATGGTTGATCGTAATTCGTCCGGATTATCCCAGTATTTGGTGGTAAACACGCCTGCATACAATAACAAGGTAAATCCAAAAGAAAGGTAGTTAATGATGTTCCATTTTTTAAAGTAGACCAGCGTGAGCATCCCTATATTTAAAATCAAAATGTAGGTAAATAATACGGGTACATTTCCTTCTCCGGTACTTAAGAAAAAAGGAGTTCCAAATCCTCCAATTAAAGCCAGAATAGCCAATTCTTTTTTATCGTAAGAAATGGATAGTAGAACACCAAATGCAGTAATCGCTACCATAATAATAAATGCTGGGGTTTGCGATAGTATTTGGTATTCATGGAAAGCAATGGCAATGGTGAAATACAAAACGGCTAATCCACCTCCAATCAATACGGAACTGAAAGCCATGAAAGATTTGCGCAATCGATGGGCCAAACCAATAAGTCCGCCACCAATAATTACCCCGAGCATGATTCGCATTCCCTCGGTAATGTAGTTGTTATCAATTCCAAGTTTCACAAGGAATCCCATTCCAATAACAAAAATGACAATACCGATTTTACTCAGTAAGTTCTCTCCAATAAATTTCTCTAAATCGGGGTTGCGCTCCATGAACGACTTTGCTTTTTCTTTTGGTTTTTTAAGCGATGGTTTTTCATCTAGCACACGTAATTCTGTAGGTCGGTATTCTGTGGTAGCCAGTGCTTTTTTAGGTGTTTCCTGCGGTGCGGGCTTTGGGGTAGGGACTGGAGTAGGTTTTGCCGTTTTTTGAACGGGAGTTGGAGTAGGTGGTGTGGTCTTTTTAGGTGGGGGAGTAACAATGGGTTTTTTAGGTGCAGGTGAAGGTTGTGATTTACGCGAAGCCGGTTCTTCTGTTTTTTGGGAACCCGTACGTTTGTCTTCTTGATTAATGGTCTCTGTCATTCGGTCTAATTTCCGCGACAGACGTTGGTGGGTTTCATCAAAATGCGATGATAATTTCGAGATCTTTTTGTTTAAAATAAACAGTCCAATAAGGATGATAATATATAATACGCCAGAAAATTCCATAGTTATCAATTTTGGTTGGTGCAAGGTAAGAGAATAACTAATTCAAAATCATGGAACTGAGTTTGGAGGCTGTTTTCTTAACTAATGCGATTTGAAATGTAAATTTTCTGTTAATATTTTTTAAATGAAACCCAGGTAATGAACTTGGGTTAATTTTTTGCGGAATAAAGTTTTCTTAACCGTTTCTTTGGTATATGTCAGGGTAATATATAGCAATAAGTGTTATAATTTTGGACTTAATTTTTAATCAAAAAAAGCGGCATCAAATTAATGAAGCCGCTTTTTTAGTTTTTTTTTAATTGGTTATAGCCAAACTTCTTCTAAAGTATTATCTGAGCTTTCTACCATTCCTACTCCTGGCTTGTAGTAAAAGTATACTTGAAGAAAAGAGGGTTCCATAATTTTCAGACATCCAGTATAGGTACATTCTCCTGTAGTTATGGAAGCGTTAATATCAACGACTTCGTAATCTGACCAAACATTTTGGCCAACTACAGGGTTTGCAGGAACTATTAGATTTTCAGGTTGCCCCCATCTTCGTTCATATACATCTCCATTAGAGTCTTCTCTATACAATTTTTCGTAGTCAATATTCTGTCCAAATGCAGCGTCCGTTACATGCGCAATAAAATAGGTTTGGCCTTCATAAACAGTGTCTCCGGTAATTTCTTCTATGTAGTCATCATTGCCTGGAACAGAATACGTTCTTCCGTATTTCCATTTGTTTCCAATAGCAAGTGGAAAGTATTTTGAGTTGCCTGGAATTCCATCGCAAATGGTATCTACACTTGTGGTAGCAGCTGGAGTGGGTGTAGGGCTGTCCTTTTTACAGCTGATAGAAAAAAGGGTAATTCCAATACATACAGGAATGGTTAATTTGGTAATAAGATTATGCATTACATAAGTTAATAAAGTGTGCGCCTTGACTTTTTTAAAGAAGGGTCAAAACTTGCAATATGCCTAGCTGATTAAAAATGGCTAACTTCTAAGATTAGCGGCTAAAGTAGTCAATTTGAACAAAGAACAAATAGAGGCTTCGTTTTTTTTCGATTTTTAAAAAAGGAATGCATTTTAAATAATTTCCTTTGGGTCTTTCATTCCTTAAACTAAAGCTAACTCTGGCATAAATTCCTTTAATCGATATTTATGCGTTTCCAGTATCTTACTTTATATTTTTGCGTCATATAATAATAGTGTGATGAATAAAGATGCTTACGTTCCTATTAACTGTGGTTTTTACGATCAATTAGAAGTTTTCGCTTTGCGCAAAATGAAAGTGGATTTGACTTATTTTTCGAAGGATAAGGAAGGGCGAATAAATGGAGCGGTAATTGAAAATTTCAAAACACAAACAAATGGCGAATTCTTACTAGGAACGCATCAAAACGAAACTGTAAAAATTAGATTAGATCGTTTGATTTCGGTAAACGGAATTAATATTCAGGACATTTATGGAGATGCTTGTAAGCGGCTCCCCAAAAAATAGTCATTTTTAATCAAATATTTTTATGGTTGTTTGTACCGTTGTCTAATAATTATAGATTTGCAACCTGTCAACTAATGACACTAGTATGATAATTAAAACACGGGAATCCGTTGGTACGTCTGTATCGGTGAAAACCAAAGTAAAAGTGTATGCTGCATTTACCAAGATGCGTTTGGCCTCTTTGGTAGTTTTTTCCGCTGTAATTTCATATTTATACGCTGCTCCTGCGATTGATTTAATCACTTTAGCCATTCTTTCTATTGGCGGATTCTTGGTTACCGGTGCAGCAAATGGCATGAACCAAATCATTGAAAAAGACTTTGATAAACTCATGGAGCGTACGGCTGACCGTCCTATTCCATCAGGTAAAATGAATGTTACCGAAGGTTTATTGGTAGTGATTGTTTCTGGAGTTTTAGGAATAAGCATGCTAAGCTATATCAACCCGCTTTCAGGATTATTAGGTGCCATGGCGGTAATTATGTACGCAGGTATTTATACGCCAATGAAAAGAAAAACTTCATGGGCCGTTATTGTAGGTGCATTTCCAGGAGCAATTCCACCATTATTAGGTTATGTAGCGTATACTGGTAAATTTGGATTAGTTCCAGGTATCCTATTCATTATTCAGTTTGCATGGCAGTTACCGCACTTCTGGAGTATTGCGTGGAAATTAGATGATGATTATAAGAAAGGTGGATTTACCCTTTTACCTATAAACGGAGAAAAAGATGCCGCTAGCACATGGGTTATCTTATTAACTTCATTGTTAATGATTCCTGCTGGTTTACTCCCGTATTACTTTGGTGAGACCACCATATACTCAGGTATCTTAATTACTCTATTGGCTCTATGGATGGTTTACTATTCTGTTAGACTAGTTCAGTCTAAAGATGATCAAATGGCCTTGAAAATTATGTTCGCTTCTTTTGCTTACCTTCCGCTAACGCAGTTAGCATTAATGTTTGACAAAATATTTTTAATGTAATGGTAAGTAGTGTATCTATAGAAGAACAAGGGCAAATTAGAAACAAAACGGCTAAGCCGTTATTGTGGGTAGCTATGGCTGGTATGACCATGATTTTTGGTTCATTAACGAGTGCGTATATTGTACGTCAGGCTGATTCAGATTGGTTAGCATTTGAGTTGCCTTCGGTTTATTACGTCAGTACAGTAATTATTATTCTAAGCAGTATCACACTGTTTTTGGCTGATTACGCAGCTAAAAAGGACAATCAAAAAGGAATGAAATTAGGGTTGTTATTAACCTTGGTTTTAAGTTTAGCATTTGTATCCTCGCAATTTGATGCGTGGGGCCAAATGATGGATCAAGGATTACATTTTTCGGGATCTGGAATTTCGTCTTCTTTTTTATATGTACTTACATTAGTACACTTATTGCACGTTTTTGGTGGTAACATTACTTTATTTGTAACTACAATCAATGCATACAGAGGTAAATATTCTTCTACAAACAAACTAGGAATTGAATTGGCATCCTGGTACTGGCATTACTTGACAGCTATCTGGATGTTCTTATTATTATTTTTACTTTACATACAATAAATCAATCAATAATACCCAATAAATATGGCGGGAGAAGCTACACAACAACTAACAACAAAAGAACTTTGGGCGGGTAAACGTTCCCCATTTAGCATTAGCTATGGTAAAATGATGATGTGGTTCTTTTTAATTTCGGATGCGTTAACGTTTACTGGATTTTTAGCGTCATTGGCATTTATGCGTGTTTATTTCGCAGATGTATGGCCGATTACAGAGAACATTTTCTATCACTTCCCATTTTTCCACCATACGGAGTTACCACTTCTTTATGTGGCATTCATGACTTTCATTTTGATTATCTCTTCGGTAACGATGGTTTTAGCCGTAGAAGCTGGACATAGAATGGATAAGAAAGGGGTTACAAAATGGCTGTTCTTAACGGTTATTGGTGGTGCTGTTTTCTTAGGTTCTCAAGCATGGGAGTGGAGTACTTTTATTCAAGGTTCAGAATACGGAGCTTATGATATGGGTGACGGAACCATGGGTAGAATCTTAAACGAAGAAGGTACTGAAATCTTAATGAGAGATGGGTCTGTTGTTACTGGTGCGGAAGCTGCTGACATTAAATCTACGCAACGTGTAGTTAAAGGAGCTAACCTTATTGAAAATGAGTACGGTTTACCTTTATACGCTGATTTCTTCTTCTTTATTACGGGCTTCCACGGAACTCATGTGTTATCAGGGGTAATCATCAACTTGTTGATTTTATTAAGGGTAAGAAAAGGCGAATTTGAAGAAACCGGTCACTACGAAATGGTTGAGAAAGTGGGGTTATACTGGCACTTTATTGATTTAGTGTGGGTATTTGTATTTACATTCTTTTACTTAGTTTAATCCGATTTAATAGTATAACGATATGAAAAGAGATGACATTATAGAATACTCATTACATAATCACCATAGTGAGGAAGAAGGAGTAAAGAAAAGAAAAGAGATCTGGAAAGTAACGATTATCTTATCGGTAATTACCATTATTGAGGTAACAATGGGGATTATGTTAGGTAAAGTTGGCTTTCTGAATGACCAAGCGGCTTGGGACATGATTAAATTAGCTTACATCGGATTAACCGTTGTAAAGGCAGGCTATATTATCATGACATTTATGCACTTAGGTGAAGAAAGAAAACCCTTACGTTGGTTAATCTTAGCACCATATATGTTCTTTGCATTGTATTTATTGTTCTTCCTACTAGTAGAGGCAAATGCCGATGTAAAAATCTAATTTTAGCATTATAAAATTTGAAGAAACCGCTAGCCATTTTTAGAGCTAGCGGTTTTTTTTTGCCTTATTTTTGCTGTGCATTATGAGCAAAAAGAATTTATACGCAGTAGTTTTAGTTTCGGTCATCTTATTGTTCCCGTCTTTATTGTACGTGATCTTTACCACAGGTGAGCACCATATTGATAAAATGGAGGTGTTTGGACCCGAAACCGAAGGTGGATTGTACAAAGTCCCTGCCGCTAAATTTTATAGTCATTTAGGTGATTCTTTGTCTACTTCCGATTTGGCAAATAACATTATTATCTACCTGTCTCTTATACAC
>OLHJ01000493.1_pt1 | contig 12465 bp, 13 predicted proteins | sample 1609491 | NCBI WGS metagenome assembly OLHJ01 (sample SAMN05416861, study PRJEB24817) | seawater metagenome | isolation source: Sea water | place: Canada:Atlantic | collected 2013-11
TCGGCAGCGTCAGATGTGTATAAGAGACAGTTACAGGGCTTGAGTGCATCAGCAGGAAATCCGGTGAGCACAAATTAAATTAGTTTGCCGTGTCATTTAGTTTGCTGCGAATGTTAAACATTACATCCAACAGAGCCACCAAAATTAGTAATGCGTACATATAAGGCCTAAAGATCACAAGACTAATATAAAAAGTTATTAGCCATTGTGAACTTAACTGCTTTATTGCCACCACACTATGGACCACGCTAATCCCCATGATAAACAAGGGCACAAGCATAACCGGAATTCCCGATGCTAATTCAGCACTTGAAATGCCTATAAAGAGTACAACTAAAGCCAATACAACATACCCGATGGGTAAGCGAAAACCTTGAAACTCTTTACTAAATTCACCTGGATTAAATAAAGCGGACTGCCAATGACGGGCCATTAATAAGGCACCTATAGCAAACAGCTGCAGCATGGCTGCAATACCACCCAATAACATGGGTAAAATCCAAGGGGTCAGCATAGTTGCTGTGCGCGGATCTTCTGGTGTTAATAATTGACTGTATTCTTGCGCGCCTTTTTGCAACACCTCAAGCCACATGGGGCTTAAGTTTGGCAAAAGCATCACAACAGCCAATCCTAACAACGTCGATACCGCAATGGATTTAGGCAAGGATACGCTGAGGCGTAACACGGTTGCCATTAAGGCACTGCCTAAAACCACCATAAACACGGTAATATCCTGCTGCACCGCATACCAAGCAACACCTGGTAACAACGCGGGCAACAGAACATTGAATCCTTTGCTGAGACCTTGACGAAGAATCACCAAGGCCACAACCGCAGCACTCACCCAATACATTAGGGGAATAGCTGCAAACAATACTGCCATCAGTGCTGCCTGACGGGGCCCTTGCATAGCAAAACGTGCAATGGCATTCATAACAGCACCCTTACCGATTTACTTATGTGCGTCGGTGTATGGAAGTAGAGCAACGTAACGAGCACGCTTGATCGCAGTAGATAGCTGACGCTGGTATTTAGCTTTAGTACCAGTGATACGGCTAGGAACGATCTTGCCAGTTTCAGTTACATAACCTTTTAGAGTTTCAAGGTCTTTGTAATCGATGGCAGCAGCGCCTTCGGCAGAAAAACGACAGAACTTACGACGACGGAAAAAACGAGACATAATTATTCCTCCAATTATTCTGCAGAATCAGCAGCTGGTTCAGCTACTTCTTCAGTTTCAGGGGCAGCTGGTGCAGCTTCATCTTCACGACGTGGACGATCGTCACGACGGTCTTGACGGCTTTCAGCAGCTTTAATTGCAGAGATCTCAGTCACAGCATCTTTAGTACGAATAACCATGCTACGAATAACAGCATCGTTGAAACGGAAAGTGTTGTTTAGTTCTGCAAGAGTCTCGTTATCACATTCGATGTTCATAAGAACATAATGTGCTTTGTGAATCTTTTGAATTGGGTAAGCAAGGTGACGACGACCCCAATCTTCAAGACGGTGAATAGCACCACCTGAATCTTTGATAGAGGCTGTGTAACGCTCAACCATAGAGGCTACTTGTTCGCTTTGATCTGGGTGTACCAGAAATACTACTTCATAATGACGCATAAAATGCTCCTTATGGGTTAATAGCCTTAAAGTTACACCTCTATAAATAAGAAGTGCCTCAAGGCAAGGAGGCCTGCTTTAGTCTGGAAAACACATCAGATGCGTAAGCCTATAAAACAGGGCCGCGTATTATGCACAAAAAAGCAACAACAGGCAAGAATTGTAAGAGGGGCTAGATTCTTTGGTTTTATGACTTATAAACATGGCCTATCAAGCCATGTTTAATTTTAGGTACTTGCCATAGATTAAAGGCCATGACGACCTTTAATCACATACAAAAACAGAGGAGTTAGTACTAGCTCGCTAGCTTGTTTGTATCTTTAAAGTGCTCTTTAGGAAGGGAGAACGTATAAAACTGAAACAGCATCACCCAATCAGATAAGAAACTGTAAAGAGGGTATTTAAAGGTGGCAGGTTTATTATGCTCAAAAAAGAAATGCCCCACCCAAGCAAATCCATAGCCAATGACTGGCAACAGCCACAACAAAGAGTACTGCCCCATCGCCAGCGCATAGCCCAATACACTCAAGACCAAAGTACTGCCCACAAAGTGAAGATAGCGACAGGTCGGATTACTGTGTTCGCTTAAATAAAAAGCGTAAAAATCTTTAAAGGTTTTGAACTCTTCAACGGTTTCCATACTCTCACCTGCTTTGTTGTTATTAATCACTTTATTATGCAGCCATTAGGGCTTTCTGCCAGTTGCAATTTGAGACGTACATTTCCCATTCGAGGACAAGCCATACGAGGCATGCCCAAAATAGAATGATCATTTGAATGATTTTACCATATGAAAATAAACATCTAAAAAACTGATTAAAACCCTCAAATTTTTGCCATTTTTAATCTACTGTCTTCAATATAAGATAACAAAACTCTCAATAGGGGCTGAGAAACATGAATTCCGTCGTCAATTCCAAGTGGCCCCTAGGGTCACGCATATTACACTGGCTAAGTGCCCTACTTATATTTGGGTTATTTGCCTTAGGTTACTGGATGCGCACCTTGGATTATTACCACCCTTGGTACCAGCAAGCCCCTGATTTACACAAGAGCTTTGGCATCCTGTTAGTGGTCATTATACTAACTCGCATAGTTTGGCGCTTTGTCACCACTAAGCCCGAACACCTGACCAGTCATAAACCATGGGAATTGAGACTAGCTCACATCATTCACTGGATTTTATATTTAGGCATTCTTTTAATTTTAATAACGGGCTATCTTATTGCTACGTCTGAAAATCGCCCCATTGAAGTTTTTGAGTTATTCAATGTACCGGCTGTGATACAGGCCTTTGAAGAACAAGAAGATATTGCCGGGTTTATTCATGAATGGGCGGCCTATGTATTAATGGCATTTGTCGGCCTTCACATTTTAGGCGCCCTTAAGCATCATTTTATAGACAAAGATAAAACCCTAAAGCGCATGCTTTAACTCAACCTAACCATAACTAGGAGCAACACATGAAAATCAAACTAAAAACCACACTAGCCGCTATTGCCTTAACACTCAGCAGTTCACTCTGGGCTGGCGAACAGTATCAAATTGATACCAAAGGCATGCATGCTGCTATTGAATTCAAAATTAAACATTTAGGCATTAGTTGGTTAAAAGGCAACTTTAACGACTTTAGTGGTGAGTTTAGTTTTGATGAAAAGAACCCTGCAGCATCTAACGTAGAAGTGTCCATTAACACAGCCAGCCTAGACAGTAATCATGGCGAGCGTGATAAGCACTTACGTAGCAAAGATTTCTTAGATGTTAAAAAATTTCCAAAAGCCTCTTTCAAAAGCACTAAAGTGGTGAGCACTGGGGACGGCACCGCTAAGATTCACGGCGACTTAACCCTACACGGCGTTACTAAAAACATCGTTATTGACGCTAAACAAATTGGTGCAGGTAATGATCCATGGGGCGGATTTCGTCGTGGTTTTGAAGGGTCTACAAAAATTTCACTGCATGACTTCAAAATTGACTTTAATCTAGGCCCCGCCTCTAAAGAAGTTGAATTAAACCTATATGTGGAAGGTATTCGTAAGTAATTCGAACACATTTCAATAAATAAAAAAGGGGAGCCTAATTATTAGGCTCCCCTTTTTTATTTCAGTTAAATTTACTGTTTAAGCTGCTGCTTCCACATTTTATTTACGATTTAAAACCCAAGCAAATACAGCCCCTGTTACAAACATAATTAAAGAATAACAAGTAGCTGCAATGGCCATTTCAGTATTTTGTAAAAGCGTTAATGCAATCACAATAGCTAACGTGCCGTTTTGAAAACCCACCTCTATGGAAATGGCTTTGCTTTGCGCTTCGTTCAAATTAGCTAACTTGGCTAAGCCATAACCAAATATCATGCAGGAAATATTTAACAATAACGAAGCGATACCCGCTTGAGAAAAGTAGTCAGCCATTTGGTTAATGTTTTTCATCACGATGCCGGCCACAATAAGCAACAAGAATACTACCGAAAAAATCTTAACTGGATTTTCAGCTCTAGCAGAAAAGCTAGGTTTATAGCGATTAATCAACATTCCTAAACCGATAGGAATAATAGTAATCGCTACTAATTGATAGATAGTTTTCATTATCGGTAAATCTATCTGCTGCCCTTCCCCCATAACAAGCCCCATAAAGATAACAATCATAAAGGGTACGGTGAATGGCGCTAAGAGGCTCACCACGGATGTTAAGGTGACAGAAAGTGCGATATCCCCTTTGGCTAAAAACGTGTAAAGATTGGATGTAGTACCGCCAGGACAAAGGGCTAAAATCAAAACCCCCATGGCAAGCGCGCCATTTAAATCTAAAGCCAATACGATAATATAAGCCAGTAAAGGCAACATAAGCATTTGTGCCACGATTCCCAATACCACTGCCTTGGGTTTAGAAGCGACCAACTTAAAATCAGCAAGCTTTAGTGACAATCCCATGCCTAACATAATAATAAACAGGGCGGCGGGTAACACCACCTGAACCAGTAAATCTGCTTTCATAACACTCTCCGACTTTTTTATTATCGAAGCAGCATAACGATTTAGGCAATCCGTGCCAACACCCATAAACACATTGGCCAATTTTGCCATTATGTTTGTGGGTGTATTGTCATTAGCGGGTCATTTTTTTAACGAAGACCACCACAAATAAAGCCAGAGTAAAACTGCCCACAAATGCTTCGATGGCCGCCACAACTCGACTTGACCCCAATGGTACTAAATCTCCATAACCCAAGGTTGTAAAGGTCACTACGCTGAAATACATCACCTTTACTAGCGAAGTAAGATTATCCCACAGGGACGCAGCGGTATTAAATACCAAAGTATGTCCCCCCTCAGAGATACCGAGAACAAAATAAAATAAGCCGCAAATAAGAATGAAGCTAAGTGACACCAATATGACTCGTAATGGCCTTTCGCCATAACCACAAAATACATCTACCAGTTTTGAAATGCCTCGCTCAAATGACCAGCTAGGCATTTGATAGCGACGCATAATCATTTCTTCATAAAAAAAGTAGCCCGCCAATTCAAACAACCCTTGTAACTCGCTGACTTTTCGCAAGTTACGGCAAATTTCCTCAGCCTGCTCGAAAAAATCAATTGATTCCTGCAAGCGACCTGCAATGGCAGCTTCAATACCCTTTTCTTCATGCAGCAGCTGCTTACCCCACTCTATATTTTCAATTTTCGCACCGTCCAGACGCGCCCCCAACAGGTTAACTTTTTTCAAACAGGCAAAGTGTAAATTGGCTTCTCGACAGTCAGCCTTCATTAATGACGCTTCGGTAAGATCAATTCGAAATAAGTGAGCGTTGCGTAAATTGGCTCGATACAAGTCGGCCCGAGCCAATGAGTAATTTTCTTTAGTGCCATGGCAGACTAAATTTATGCCCTCTAGATTCGCGCGCTTTAAAGAAGCCCCTTCCATACAATGGCCAGCTTTAATAACTTTTTCTAAGGATTCGGCTAAATTTTTGCCCGACTTATCTATGGTAGGGTCATGCCAATAACAAAAGCCCTGACCTTCATCTTTTAGCTGGCATTTATGCCCATCACGAAATAAATACACACACATGGAAACAACTCAGATAGCACTTACCTTGAGTGTAGATCACATACTGACATTGGATATATTCGAAAATAGAATTGAGATAGATAGAAGGATAAACAGAGAGGGAAATCGCTTCGCAATAGAAGCGATACAAGCCCAATAAAGGGCTTTAAATATTAATGATTACAGCTAGGACCATGGATGTGACCATGCTCTAATTCATCTTCGTTGGCATCGCGAATTTCTTGAATTTCGCCAGAAAATGCCAATGGAATACCAGCAAGAGGATGGTTAGAATCGATCGTCACCATGTCATCAACGACTTTAGTCACTTCAACTACAACAGGGCCACTTGGACCATCAGCAGTGAACTCCATGCCCACATCTACTTTATCAATGCCTTCAAAAGCAGCCTTTGGCACTTCTTGAACCAAAGCTTCATCACGAACGCCATAGCCTTCTTCAGCCGATACGTTCACTTCGTATTTATCGCCCACTTTTTTACCCGCAAGCGCGCTCTCTAGCCCAGGAACAAGGTTATTAAAACCGTGCAAGTAAACTAATGGCTCGCCGCCCACTGAAGATTCAATCACTTCTTGGGTATCGGCATTTTTAACGGTGAATTCTATGGTAACGACTTTTTTATCTTCAATGGTCATAACAATCTCTTTCTAACGAATCTCTAATTTTAATTAAGAAGTATCTTCTATAAACCCTAGTTAATGTTCTTCACAAATCTAGCGGTTTTAATCTATGAAAAATACTTAGCATATCGGCTTGCCTAGAATGTCGTTAATCGTCATTCCCAGCATGCTTCGATACCGCTCATCCTTGAACGTGCCTTTAGTAATGTTCCAGACAAACTCAAGATACCGTTCATCCTTGAACGTGCCTTGTGTAATGCTCCAGGCAAACTCAAGATACCGTTCATCCTTGAACGTAAAAAACCTACCGAGACGTATCTTGGTAGGTTTTCAATAGTATTAAATAATTAATATTGCCTATTTAAAGGGCGTTAATTATTCAATGCCTTTCATGGTCAACTTAATGCGACCTTTGTTATCAACGTCTAGTACTTTAACCTTGATCGTCTGGCCTTCTTTTAGGAAGTCAGATACATTCTCAACGCGCTCATCAGAGATTTGCGAGATGTGAACTAGGCCGTCTTTACCAGGCAATACGTTTACAAACGCACCAAAATCAACAATCTTGTTAACTTTACCGTTGTAGATAGTACCCACTTCCGCTTCAGCTGTTACGGCTTCAAACATGCCTTTGGCTTTTTCTGCGGCTACTTTAGTTAGCGCGAAAATGCTGATAAGACCTGTATCGCCGATATCAACGTCTGCTCCCGTTTCGTCACAGATACCACGGATCGTTGCGCCGCCTTTACCAATTGCTTCAGCGATTTTATCGGAAGGAATTTTAAGAGTCAGGTAAGTTGGAGCGTTATCAGGCATTTCTGAACGGTGCGTTGGCATGACTTCGTTCATTTGCTTCAAGATAGTAATACGCGCGTCAAGAGCTTGCTCTAGTGCAATCTCCATGATCTCTTCAGTAATACCTTGGATTTTAATATCCATCTGTAAAGCAGTAATACCCGCTTCAGAACCGGCTACTTTAAAGTCCATGTCGCCTAAGTGATCTTCATCACCCAAGATGTCAGTAAGAACAGTGAACTTATCACCTTCTTTAACCAAGCCCATGGCGATACCAGCAACTGGTGCTTTAATCGGTACACCTGCATCCATTAACGCAAGAGACGCGGTACATACAGAAGCCATTGAAGACGAACCGTTAGATTCAGTAATTTCCGATACCATACGCACTGTGTATGGGAATTCTTCAACACTTGGCATCATGGCTTGAATACCACGACGGGCTAAACGACCGTGACCAATTTCACGACGACCCGGTGCGCCCATACGACCACACTCACCTACAGAGTAAGGAGGGAAGTTGTAATGGAACATGAAGTTGTCTTTAATCACTTCGTGTAAAAATTCAACGGTTTGCGCGTCACGGGTAGAACCCAAAGTCACGGTACCAATTGACTGAGTTTCACCACGGGTGAACAATGCAGAACCGTGTGGACCTTTCAATACGTTAACCTGAATGTTCAGGTCACGAACGGTTTTACCATCACGGCCATCAATACGAGGCTCGCCATTTACGATGCGAGTACGTACCACTTCTTTTTGAAGCTTCTTGAACATGTTTGAAACTTCTTCACCGTTTCCGGCTTCTTCAGATACAAACTGCTCTTTTACTTTCGCGTTAACGGCATCGATCAAGTCGTAACGAGCCATTTTGTCGCTGGTCTGATAGGCCGTAGCCACTTCATCACCGGCAGCCGCTTTAATGTCTGCGTACAAAGCATCGTTAAAGGCTGGTGCAGTCCATTCCCAACGAGGTGTATTAACTTCAGCTGCAAATTCTTTAACAGCTGTTACCACACACTGTAGCTCTTGGTGAGCGAACAATACCGCACCCAACATTTCGTCTTCGCTCAATTCTTTCGCTTCAGACTCAACCATTAATACGGCGTCGTCAGTACCGGCAACGGTCATGTCTAGCAAAGAAGTTTTTAGCTTTTCAAACTGAGGATTAATGAAGTAACCCTCTTCACGGGTATAACCCACACGAGCAGCACCGATAGGGCCATCGAAAGGAATACCTGAAATAGACAAACAAGCTGATGCACCAATCATCGCGGCGATATCAGGGTTATTCTCAACATCAGCAGAAACAACAGTGGTCACTAGCTGAACTTCGTTCATGTATCCAGCAGGAAACAATGGACGAATTGGACGGTCAATCAAACGACTTACTAAAGTTTCATTTTCGCTTGGACGGCTTTCACGCTTAATGTAGCCACCAGGAATTTTACCGGCAGCGTAATATTTTTCTTGATAGTTAACCGTTAATGGGAAAAAACCCTGGCCTGGCTTAGGTTCTTTTTTACCAACAACGGTAGCCAAAACTTGTACGTCACCCATGGTTACCAAAACGGCACCAGATGCCTGACGGGCAATACGGGCTGTTTCGATAGTGACTTCTTGGTCACCAAATTGAAAAGTCTTAGTGATTGGAGTTAGATCTAGCATATGCTTCCTTTATGATTTTTTGAAACATGTCTTTTATAGGTAAACTGCCCTTCCAAGCATTAGCCCTTTCTCTACCGCGATAGAACTCATATTTGAGTGATCAGGTGAAAAGGCGAATGGGTAGAAACACAGTATTTTTATATAAGGCAAGGTTCCAATTATTTATTTAACTTCTTAACAGAGTAATCATTTTTGTTACTACTGCGATTTTTTTGTTCATTAAAATTGTAATAAACAAAAAGCAAAAACCCCCGTGAGGGGGTTAAAGCACTTTTACAAACTATCTTAGCGACGTAGGCCTAGACGTTTGATCAAAGAAGCGTAACGAGAAACGTCTTTACGCTTTAGGTAATCCAACAATTTACGACGTTGGTTTACCATGCGGATCAAGCCACGACGAGAGTGGTGATCACCTTTGTTTTCTTTAAAGTGTGGCTGAAGACCGTTGATGTTGTGAGTCAACAAAGCAACTTGTACTTCTGGAGAACCAGTGTCGCCTTCAGCAGTTTGGTATTCTTTAACAATGCCAGCTTTTACTTCAGCATTTAATGCCATGATAATTTCCTCAATGGTATATGCGTTAATATCGTTTAAGGAGAGTAGCCACCGTGCATATAAACAGTGGTATTCACCAAGCTAGTACTAGACTAGCCCCAGATTCAGATAAACCCAAACTCTAGAGTTGTGGCATACCATTCACCTGTAGCAAACGATTGGGTTTCACCAAACCGCCTGCTTTAAGCTCTGCTAATCCCAGTAAGAAGTCATATTTGGCCCCTTGTGGAAAATCGCGAACGCGCAATTGTACCTGAGCAAGAGATAACCCGCTAGCCTCGTGTAAGCCATTATTAGCAAGGTCTTGGTTAGTTAATGTGATCGGTCGGCCATAGGTGATGTCATCGGCCTGACTCATATTCACATATATAATAGGCACACCCTCTATTGCGGTGTAAGAGGCCAGCAAACGGTCGTCTAACGGTGCGTAGTCGCCACTCTCAGCGGCCTCGCGCATGGTTTCTAGCTCTTCAAGACTGACCATCATTTCCTGACTGTAAGGCCCAGCACCTAAACGACGCAATACAGCCACATAACCTAATGTGCCTAACGCTTTACTAATATCTTCTGCAAGACTACGTATATAGGTTCCCTTTGATACTGTCACATCAAGCTCTAACCAATCAGAACCAAAGTCGATTAAAGAAAGCTTATGAATGGTAACTTGGCGAGCTTTTTTCTTAATGTCGTATTCAATACCCTTACGGGCCAGCTCGTATAATTTACGGCCATCCACTTTCAAGGCACTGTACATGGGAGGAATCTGGGTGATTTCACCTCTAAACTGGGCAAGAACCGCTTCTATATCGGAGGCGTTGAAATCAGGAATATCGCAAGTATCTAGGGTATCGCCTTCCACATCAGCAGTAGAGCGAGATTCGCCTAGCTGAACTCGGGTGGTATAACGCTTATCACTGTCTAACAGGCCTTGACTAAATTTAGTTGCACCTCCCAAACAAATAGGCAATACACCCGTGGCAATAGGGTCAAGAGCCCCTGTGTGACCCGCTTTGGCAGCACCGTATAAGTGTTTTACTTTCTGCAAAACACGGTTTGAGGTCATGCCTGGCGGTTTATCTATTACTAAAATGCCGCTAATTTGCCGACCTTTCTTAACTCTGTTTGTAGCCACTACTTCTCGTCTTCGTCATGATTATGAGCACTGTCTTCGCTCATAGCTTTATTGATCAGGTTCGTTAACTTGTGTCCACGCTCTAGGGATATGTCATAGTGGAAACGAGGCAGTGGCACAATACGCGTGGTCATCACACGGGCCAATTCGGTTCGCAAGTACCCAGCCATATCGTTGAGAACTTTTTCGGTTTCTTTAATAGTGGGCGCATCAGCATCCACCATGCCTGGCTTCATCACTGTGAAGTAAATATCTGCATAGCCTAGATCACTGGCTACTTTAACCGCGTTCAAGGTAACAATGCCCAAACGGGGATCTTTCACTTGAAATTGAAGCATTTCAGCTAGGTCGCGCTTAATGGATGAACCCAAACGCTGAGTACGACTGTATTCTTTAGCCATTTTGATTTATCTCTGTAAAGGCAACCCTTGTAAATGCACACGCACTACAAGGATAGATGGTCTGAACGAAAAACAAGGGACTTATTTTACTGTTCAACCGCAAAATAATAAGCCGCCAGAGTAAACTGTGGCGGCTTAGACTCTTAACGAATTAAGAGTTGTTTACGCAATCAATATGATTGGAAAATTAAAGAGTTCGAGCGATTTCACGCACTTCGAATACTTCAATTTGGTCACCCGCTTGTACGTTATTGTAGTTCTTAACAGCAATACCACATTCGGTACCGATGCGAACTTCTTGTACATCGTCTTTAAAGCGACGCAGCGACTCAAGCTCACCTTCGTAAATAACCACGTTGTCACGTAGCACACGAATTTTCTTGCTACGGTAGATCGTACCCTCTGTCACCATACAACCGGCCACATCACCAAACTTAGGCGAGCGGAACACTTCACGTACCTGAGCAATACCGACAATTTCTTCACGCAATTCAGGAGACAATAGACCTGACATGGCTTGTTTAACATCGTCGATCAAATCGTAAATGATGCTGTAGTAACGCAAGTCCATATCGTTCGTTTCGACCATACGCTTAGCGGCCACATCGGCACGCACGTTAAAGCCAAACAATACTGAACCTGTGGCAAATGCCAAACTAGCGTCAGTTTCGGTGATACCACCTACACCGCTAGATACGATACTGACACGCACTTCGTCTGTAGAAAGTTGCTCAAGAGAGCTGATTAAAGCTTCCAAAGAGCCACGCACATCGGTCTTAATAACGATATTAAGAACAGATGCTTCAGCTTCACCGTTCATGTTGAACAAGGCATCTAGCTTAGCTTTCTGCTGACGAGCCTGAATCAATTCTTTTTCTTTAACAAAGCGATGTTCAGCTAGTTCACGAGCACGCTTTTCGTTTTCGGCCACCATAAAGGTGTCACCGGCACCAGGAGGATTATCCAAACCTAGAATTTCTACAGGAATAGAAGGGCCAGCTTTATCGATGGGCTTGCTGTTTTCATCAAGTAGCGCACGTACACGACCGATAGAGGTACCCGCTAGAACATAATCGCCCTTGTTCAGCTCACCATTTTGAATCAATAGCGTAGCAACTGGACCGCGACCTTTATCAAGACGAGATTCAACCACCACACCACTAGCACCGCCAGTGGCCACTGCTGTTAACTCTAACAGTTCTGATTGCATCAATACTGCGTCTAATAATTCGTCAACGCCTTCACCTGTGTGAGCAGATACCGGCATAAACTGAACTTCACCACCCCAATCTTCTGGGATAACATCTTTAGCGGCTAATTCATTTTTAACGCGATCTGGATCTGCGCCTTCTTTATCCATTTTGTTAATGGCAATAACCAAAGGTACACCCGCTGCCTTAGCATGCTGAATGGCCTCTTCAGTTTGCGGCATCACGCCATCATCTGCCGCTACCACTAGAATGATAATATCGGTAGAAGAAGCACCACGAGCTCGCATAGCAGTAAATGCCGCGTGCCCAGGCGTATCTAGGAAGGTGATCATGCCTTTTTCAGTTTCTACGTGGTAAGCACCGATGTGCTGGGTAATACCACCTGATTC
>OLHJ01000494.1_pt1 | contig 12459 bp, 9 predicted proteins | sample 1609491 | NCBI WGS metagenome assembly OLHJ01 (sample SAMN05416861, study PRJEB24817) | seawater metagenome | isolation source: Sea water | place: Canada:Atlantic | collected 2013-11
GATGCTCAGGAGTCTCGTGGGCTCGGAGATGTGTATAAGAGACAGCAGAGTAGCGAGGGCCACGAGAGCAAAAGGTAGGGCGGTTTTTGTCGTGTCAGGCATATGAAGAGTCCTCGCCGTAAAACCAATGAGCGTCTGCGTCGGCAGTGCTCATCATATCAAGCCTAGCCAACCGAGGGCAGGTCAGTGTCATTCGACTAGAGGTATTAGATGGTAGAGCAACGCATCAGGGGAGGGGGGCGCCTTTCAGAGGAGCAGTTTCTCGCAAGACTCAAAGCGATTTATCAACTAGTTCGTCAGTCGAAAACGCTTGAAGTGGCTCTCGAGACTGTTGGAGAGGGGCTGCTAGATATTCTAGGCGTGCGCTTGTTTACGGTTTATCAGTGCGTGGAGAACGGCAAAGAGCTTCTGGCGATTTATCGAGGAGGTGACATCGAATACAAATCCTCGAATGAGATACGCGTCCACTTTAGCGCCACCTCTGTTGCCGGCTATGTCGCATTAAGTCAGCGTTCTATTGTCGTCAATGATGTAAACGACACCAGCGAGCTTGTTGATATTCACCCCCGTCTCCAATTTGACAGGCGCTTTAGCGACGAGCGAGGCTGGCCTATAAAACCGATGATCGCAGTGCCAATTAAAGATGAGGTCATGCTTGGCGTCTTGCAGCTAATTAATTTCGAAGGAGACCGCAGTTTCGACTCGAGCGATTTAAAACGAGCGGCGTTTGTTAGCCAGATGCTCGCGCGTCAGTTTCGCGAGTCGCTTCAGAGTAATGGTGGCCCGTTCGATCAATTGGTTAAACAGGGGAGTTTAAGCAGCAGAGACCTTGTCGACGCACAGGCGAATGCGTCGCTTCGAGGAGCCTCCGTGTCTAGCGTGCTCATGGACAACTATAGCCTCCCAGCAGAGGCTATAGGCAGGTCGCTTGCGCATCACTACCGCGTCCCTTTTATGGCCTATGACCCAGCGTTGATTTTGCCGCAACGATTACTCGAGAATATTAGCAAAGGGTATTTGCGCAAAAACCTGTGGCTCCCCGTTGCGGGTGACAAAAACGAGGCGGTCATCCTTATCGATGACCCTTCGAATCATCAACGCATTATGGAAATTCAAGGCGTTCTCAACGCGCGAAATTACGTTTTCCGCGTTGGCCTGCCCGAGCATATCTCTCTGTTTCTTCGTGATGACTCCCCTCCTGAATCATCAACCAGCTTCGAAGATCTTTTCTCCGTCCTCTCCTCCCAGAGCAAAGCGGCGCAGCCCGAACGTGTCAGTAACGACGATGACGGCACTGAAACATCTGGGATGATTCAGCTTGTTAATCGAGTTATCGCCGAGGCGGATAGGCTGGGCGCGTCTGATATCCATATCGAACCGAGTCGAGAAGGTGCGCCTGGCAGTGTCAGGATTCGTGTAGACGGCCTTTGTCGACAGTTGTTAGCGATACCCGAAGAGCACTGCGCAGCGGCTATCGCTCGGGTCAAAGTTATTTCGCGTTTGAATATTGCCGAACGACGACTCCCCCAAGACGGCAAATGCAAACTGAAACTCGCCGATCGTTATATCGAAATGCGCGTCGCAACGTTGCCGACGGTACATGGTGAAAGCGTGGTCATGAGATTACTGACGCCGGGCAGCCCAATGCAGCTAGAGAACTTAAGTTTGAGCGTCGCGAATCAGCGTGAAATTATGACAATCGCCACGCAACCTCATGGCTTGTTTCTTGTGGTTGGCCCGACAGGGTCAGGCAAAACAACAACCCTACACGCGATTTTGAGCAAGCTTAATACCGTTGAAAGGAAGATTTGGACCGCCGAAGATCCGGTAGAGATCACCCAAGAGGGTCTGCAGCAGGTGCAAGTGCAATCCAAAATCAATTTTACCTTCGCCATGGCGATGCGCGCGTTTCTGAGGGCTGATCCGGATGTCATTCTGATTGGTGAAATGAGGGACAAAGAAACGGCAAATATTGGGATTGAGGCCTCCCTGACTGGACACCTCGTGCTGTCGACCCTGCACACCAATTCTGCGCCTGAAACGATCACGCGGCTGTTAGATCTTGGCCTTGACCCAATCAATTTCTCTGACGCGCTGTTAGGTGTTCTGGCGCAGCGACTCATGCGGACGCTGTGCGCTAATTGTAAACAGGCCTACGAGCCAGACGAGAGCGAAAGGCTCCGTCTATTGGAGTGGTATGGAGAGGAAGATTTCGTCAATCACGGACTTGAAACTAGGCAATGGACATTGTGTAAGGCCGTTGGGTGCAGCGAGTGCGGAGGCACGGGTTACAAAGGGCGTATGGCTATTCATGAGATGCTTGTGTGCGGAAGTCGCCTGCGGGGCTTGATCTACCGGCGCGCAAGCCTTGATGAGCTGCGTCATCAGGCAGCACAAGATGGTATGCGAACTATGCGCCAAGATGGGATTGAGAAAATACTGTCAGGGCACAGCGATTACAGTCAGTTAATTCAGGTGGTGGGTGTGGCGATCGGCTAAAAAGCGCCCCGTAAGCTAGCTTGATAGCGCGTCTGCGAGGATTGAGAATTGTGTAACAAGCCATTCATCGCCGCTGCGAAGGTAGGTGATCTGAATGTCGGCAGGGCCGCTTTCAAACGTAGCTTGCACTGTATGGCTCGCTGTTGACTCCGCTGAGTCGCTGTCAAAAAGGGGGGTTGCAACCGTGCTGCGCAGTGCATCAATGCTCGTCAGGCTTCCTAGTCGACCGCGCAAGTAGTAGAGGTGGCTCGGCCAATCGAGTTCGCTTGTTGACTCAAACAGAGCTGGGTGCGCATAGAGCATGAGGTTCGAGGGTTTTTCGTCGACGAACAGGTTTCGAACAAGAAGGAGGGATCGTGCCTTCGCCTCTTTACCTGCCGACCAGCGCGAGAAATTTGCGCCAGCGAAGAGTGCAAGGATGAGGGTTAGCGTAATGATTGCACAGAGACGCAGCGCAAAAGAGGTTTTGAAAAAGCGCAATGGCGAGGTCATAGCAGCGATGCCGGTAACAAGCGAGGTGGCTATTGTCGCACAGGCGTTTTTTGGAGTGGAGGAGTATAAACGGGCAAAAGTTCGGAACGAGCGTTTTGCTGGGTCATAAAAATTCATTAAAATCAGTAGGGTGCGTTTTAGTGTTTTATTGAGTGCGCGTTAACCTCGCTATTTTATGCACATGCGCTACATTCGTGTCACAAAACGCTATTTTTAACGGTATTTTTGTGATTTCTCCATGCATAGGCTAATTAAGCCATTGATTTTATTATTTATTATGAGTTGAACAAAAATTAACCAATTTATACTTGAAAGCGCTAATTTACAGGCTTTTACGCGTTTTTCCTATTTTACCCACAGAGTTATCCACAGTTTCTGTGGAAAAAAAGTGTGTTCCCCCGCTCTCTGCAAACAATATTAAACACAATAACTTACAGCGACAATGTCTGAGATTGCTTAGGTCATGCCGCTAACTTGCCCCTTCAACGCTGACGCGCATCGCACGCTGCAGCGATATATACCCCTTACTATTTGTGTTATCTTTGTATCCCTAAATGGCGATCGCAGCGCTACTCCAAAGACCCTTTTTCTTCGCCATCCGTTTTTAGGCATCTTCGCTTTATGATCGAACTCAACGCCGATATTCCGTTTCTTTGGAGGCTAAGCCCAGAGAGCAGCGAAGGCTATTGCTCTGTGTCTCTTGTGGTGCCCCGCCCCCCTGAGAACGAGGTTCCCGATCTCACTATAGAGACCACTGTTCTGAGCTTGGCGTCGGACAGTATGCGATCTGAGCAGGAAGAAACCTTGGAATGGAACGAGGAAGACATCAGCCTCTTCCTTCGCCTGTTAAGCCAGAAGAAGCCAAAGGTGGAATTTGAATCAGTTCCCGAGGAAGGAAGAACACTCAGAGTAGATCTCTCAGACCCTGATGTCATAGAAATTATTCATATCGTTGCAGCGGCAGGGTTTGGTGTGGCATTTACCTCGACTGGTCTACTTAGATCACCTTCTGCGCTTCTGCCTGCCTACCGGTTCGATATTGGCTCGAAGGCTTCGCTCAACACAATCGTGGGTTTTAAACAGGCAATTGTCGTCGATGTAGACGATGACGATGTGGTGTGTGTGCTAACTGAAGAGATTGATGTGCAGGCCATAGACTCGGCGGCGGATGAATACGACAAGCTACTGCCCAACGATTTGCTCCTCGTGCAGCGCGCGGATATTCTCCACGCCGATTACTCTGAGTCGCGCGAGATTCCTAGTGCAGCGGTGCTGCACTAGGCCACGCCGTCAGCAGGCTACGCTCTTTGATTGAAGCGCCGGCCAACAAGCGCCGCAGTAATATTCACTTTCTGAATATCGATAGCCCCCCCGGCGATCCCCCATCCCCATGAGTCTCTTAACTTCTGCTCCAGAGGGAACTCTTTCGAGTAACCGTAGCCACCCATGAGCTGCATTGCCTTGCCGGTAACCTCGCGAGCGGTCTCATTGGCGAAGCATTTAGCGACCGAGCTTTCGGCAATTGACGGCAGTCCGCTCTCGGCGTTGATGACTGCACGGTAAAGCAAGAGCCGAGCCGCCTCGAGCTTCATCTTCATTTCAGCAATTTGTATCTGTACGCCTTGGAAGTCGACAAGCGGTTTACCGAACTGCTGGCGTTCTTGTACGTATGCCAGCACATAATCGAATGCTGACTGCGCGGTTGCCAGTGACATGGTTGTGTTACCGCAGCGCTCAAGATCGAAAGCGTCCATCAGCTTGCCAAAGCCGCCCGCGGGCACGAGGATATCTGCATCGGTGACTTCGACGTCGTCGAAATACATATCCGCACTGTAGACACCGCGGAATCCCATATGGTGGTCTCGTTTGCCAAAGGTGAAGCCCTTGCTGCCCTTCTCGACGAGCACGGCGCCGATGGATTTGGCGCCGGGGCTATCATCCATGCGGCAGTAAACGACATAGGCCTCGGAGTGCCCAGCACCTGAGCTCCAGCGCTTGTTGCCGCTAAGAAGCATCTTGTCGCCTTCACGGCGCACCTGAGTTTTTAAGTCGGTGAGCGCAGAGCCTGCATCGGGCTCAGACATTGCAACGGCAACAACCATCTCGCCAGCACAAACTTTGGGCAGAACGCGCTGTTTCATCGCGTCGCTCCCAAAGTGGGCTATGGCCAGCGTGGGGCCGAAGCAGGATTCAAAAATGGGGAACGCGACAGCAATTGAGATTTTGGCGACTTCTTCCAGTACTAAAACCGCATCGAAATGCGACATCCCGCCACCGCCGTATTCGCTGGGTAGGTTAACGCCAAGATAGCCGAGTTCACCGAAACGGCGTCTAAGCTCTAGGCTGGGCGGTTCATCGCTGAGCTCGATCTCACGAGCGAGTTCGGGGAGTTCTCGCTGAGCAAACTGCCTAACTGATTCTTGGAGCGCGCGCTGTTCGTCGTTTAAGGTGAAATCCATACTGATGCCTGCGTTACTGAGTCTATTAGTAAAAATGATCAAACCGAGTGTAGGTGAACTCAGGCAAGGATTGTAGCCAGTAATTTGATACTATGCGCCCCTTGCGCAGACTGGGAAGCTTTTGAGCATCGATAGCGCAGATTATCTAATTAGACATTGTCACTTTTGGGATTCATCAGGTATGGGTGTTAGCAACTTAGCCAACGAAATTGAAAAACGGCGCACGTTTGCCATCATCTCGCACCCCGATGCTGGTAAAACCACAATAACCGAAAAGCTCATCCTGCTTGGCAATCTTATTCAGGTGGCAGGCTCGGTTAAGGGCAAAAAGGCAGACAAGCATGCGACCTCCGACTGGATGGCGATGGAGCAGCAGCGCGGCATCTCGGTCACCTCTTCGGTCATGCAGTTTCCGTACATGGACCGCGTAGTCAATCTCCTCGACACTCCGGGCCACGAGGACTTTTCGGAAGACACCTACCGCGTCCTTACCGCAGTCGATTCGGCGCTGATGATAGTCGACGGTGCCAAGGGCGTCGAAGAACGAACCATCAAACTGATGGAGGTTTGCCGACTGCGCGACACCCCAATTTTTACCTTCGTGAACAAACTTGATCGCGATATTCGCGATGCTATTGATGTGCTCGACGAGATCGAGACTGTGCTTAAAATCAAATGCGCCCCTATCAATTGGCCGCTCGGGATGGGCAAAGAATTCAAGGGTGTCTATAACCTTTACAAAGATACGATTCACGTCTACCGACACGGGCAGGGGAGTCAGTTGCACGAGGTGGAAGTGATCGAAGGCATAGACAGTGACGAGGCGAAGGCGTTGTTAGGCAGTTACCGGGACGACTTCCGCGACGAAATAGAACTGGTGCGCGGCGCGAGTAACGATTTCGATCTCGACGCCTATTTGCGCGGTGAGATGACGCCGGTCTATTTCGGCACTGCACTCGGCAATTTCGGCGTGAAAGAAATGCTCGACGATTTCGTGGAATATGCGCCTGCGCCGCAACCGCGCGCGACGGAGTCGCGCGACGTCACCGCAACAGAGTCTGGCTTTACTGGCTTCGTCTTTAAGATCCAAGCGAATATGGATCCTAAACACCGAGACCGAATCGCCTTCATGCGCCTCTGCTCGGGTGAGTATTCGCGTAATATGAAGATGCGCCACTCGCGACTCGGGAAGGATGTTAAGGTTGCCGACGCGGTAACCTTTCTGGCAGGCGACCGTGATCAGGCAGAGTCTGCGGTGTCCGGCGACATAATTGGCTTGCACAACCACGGCACTATTCAGATTGGCGATACCTTTACCGGTGGCGAGGAACTCAAATTTTTAGGTATTCCGCATTTCGCGCCCGAACTGTTCCGGCGCATTCGCTTAAAAGATCCGCTTAAGATGAAGGCGTTACAAAAAGGGTTGCAGCAGCTATCGGAAGAGGGCTCTACGCAGTTGTTTATGCCGCTACGCAATAATGATCTCATTGTAGGCGCGGTTGGCGTGCTGCAGTTTGAGGTGGTTGCGTTCCGCCTCAAAGATGAATACAAAGTTGATGCTATCTACGAGCCGATTACCGTGCAGTCAGCGCGCTGGGTGGATTGTAAAGATTCAGTCAAGCTTGCAGAATTCCGCAAAAAAGCCCACGACAATTTGGCCATAGATGGCGGCGGCTATCTCACCTACCTCGCGCCCACGCGTGTCAATTTGAGTCTAATGGAAGACCGCTGGCCCGAGGTGGAGTTTCGCGCGACCCGCGAGCACTAGTCTCTAGGTAAGAGTCTCGAGGCAAACTACCGAACGAATTAATGAGACGGTCACGATGACCGGCAGATGAGTTATCTATGAGCCACATGAGTTTTGACATCGCCGCAACCGACGGCAAGGCGCGCACCGGCAAGATGTGTTTTCCACGCGGTGAGGTTGCCACCCCTGCGTTTATGCCTGTCGGGACCTACGGCACGGTTAAGGGGCTGACCCCCGAGCAGGTACGTGGAACGGGAGCCGACATTCTCCTTGGCAATACTTTTCACCTGATGCTGCGCCCCGGCACCGAGACGATTAATGTTCATGGTGACCTCCACGACTTCATTGGTTGGGACCGACCCATACTCACCGACTCTGGTGGCTTTCAAGTATTCAGCTTGGGCGAGATGCGGAAGATCAACGAAGAGGGCGTGACGTTTAGCTCGCCCGTCGACGGCGCTAAAATTTTCCTTGGGCCCGAATCGGCCATCGAAGTGCAGCACGCGCTCGGCTCAGACATCATTATGGTTTTCGACGAATGCACGCCGTATCCGGCAACGCGTGAACAGGCGCGCGAGTCGATGGAGTTGTCGATGCGTTGGGCGGGTCGGTGCAAGGAGGCGCATGGCGAGCATGAGTCGGCGCTGTTCGGCATCGTTCAGGGTGGCATGTACGGCGACTTGCGCGAGGAATCGCTCGCGGGACTCGTTGAGCTTGGCTTCGATGGCTATGCACTCGGCGGTCTCTCCGTTGGCGAACCCAAAAACGAGATGCGCGAAGTAATACAGCACTGCGGCGCCTTGCTGCCTGCCGAAAAGCCGCGCTATCTGATGGGCGTGGGCACGCCTCAAGACATTGTTTATGCCGTTACGCAGGGCATCGATATGTTCGATTGTGTGATGCCCACGCGCAACGCCCGCAATGCCCATATTTTTACCTCGAAAGGGCTGCTACGTCTGCGCAACAAACGCTATCGTCAAGATACCAAGCCGCTAGACGAAAATTGTGGCTGCTACACCTGTCAGAATTTCTCACGCGCTTATTTGCATCATCTCGATAAATGCCGTGAAATGCTGGGCGCTCAACTCAATACTATCCATAATTTACATTATTATCAGGATCTTATGGTGGGATTGCGGGACGCGATAGCCAAGGGCAAATTGTCAGAATTCGTCGCTACATTCGAGGAAAATCAACAGGCACTGCAGGCCGAAAGCCTCGCGCTAGAAGCGCAGGCTGAGTCTTAGGTGGCAGGCAAACGCTAAAAAAAGCTGATTAACGCGGGCGAGCGAGCAGTTAAACGGGCTTTCTCGTTAGCCTGAGTCTTGATATCGTTTCGGATGCCTCCATTTGTGAGACAATGCGTAGCGAAGAACGCAGTATCTGACTAGAAGATAATTCATTAAAGAAGAGTTTTCCCCTTGCATGGATGTCACTGCTGCGTTTGAACTAACTAATTCAAACCTAAGAGAGAGCACAGTACATGGACTTTTTGTTTCCAGTAGCCTACGCCCAAGAACCCGGTCAGCCCTCATTGACCTTCAACCTCATCTTGTTCGGTGGCATGTTCCTCCTTTTCTGGCTGTTAATTCTGCGGCCCCAGTCGAAGCGTGCCAAAGAACATCGCGATCTAGTCACCAGCATAGGTAAAGGAGATGAGGTGTTAACCTCCGGCGGCTTGTTGGGCAAAGTGGTGCGCGTTAGCGAGGATTACCTCGCCGTAGACGTCGGCACCGGTCTCGAGGTGAAAATACAAAAGGCAGCGATCGCAGCGGTATTACCTAAGGGTACTCTCGCGAAGATCTAGTCCTCTCAAAAGGGAGTGCCGAGTAATCTCTGCGCTCCCCTCGAAATTAGGCGTGTTGACACACGTTTTTTTGTAACCGTTAACCTAGCAATTTGCAGAGCCCTCTTATGCTCAATCGATACCCCGCGTGGAAGAACGCGCTAATCTTTCTAGTCGTTCTATTGGGCCTGCTTTACTCAGTGCCCAACCTCTATCCCGATGACGAGGCGATCCAGATTAGCAGCGAGCTATCGCCGTTAACCGAGTTTGACATTGAAAGGGCAACCACGGCGCTCGAAGCCGCGCAGCTCAATTTCTTCGGTGCAGCGATTAACGACGAAAGTTTGCTCGTCAGGCTCGACTCTGTAGAGGACCAGTTGCGCGCTAAGACAGCGCTCGAAAACGCGTTTGGCCCTGATTATATTATTGCGCTCAATCTCGCGCCGACCACGCCTGCTTGGATGCAGTCGATAGGTGCAGGAAAAATGAATCTTGGTCTCGACCTTCAAGGGGGTGTTCATTTCTTGATGGAGATTGACATGGACGCGGCGATTGAGCGGCGCATGGAAGACAACCTAAGTAACGTGCGCTCGATTCTCCGCGAGGAGCGTATCCGCTCGCGCGGGCTAACACTCGTCGACAGCACACACCTCGAAATACGCTTTGCGACGTCGGATGACCGGTCGGCAGCGCGCTCCGCCCTCATTACTAATTTCCCTGAGCTGCAATTGCAAAATAGCGAGTCGGGAGACTTTTTCGTGCTCGATATGCGTATGACTCAAGATGTCATTCTGCAAATCCAACGCGACACGATTCAGGCTAATCGCACGACGCTAATCAATCGAGTCGATGCACTGGGGGTGTCCGAACCAACGGTTCAGCAGCAGGGTGCGAATCGCATTGTAGTAGAACTGCCCGGCGTGCAAGATCCCGCGCAAGCTATCCGTATTTTACAGCGAATCGCCACGCTCGAATTTCACCTCGAAGCTGAGTTAGGCGCGTCGAGCCTTTCCTATGAGGCCTTCGACTATCAGGGCCTGTCGATTAACGTGAACAACGATGTAATCCTGCAGGGTGATCGCATTAGTAATGTGCGCTCGTCTCTCGACCAAAACGGGTTACCGCAAGTACAAATCAGTTTGGATGCGCAGGGCGGCAATCAGATTAATCGCGTGACTCGAGACAATGTTGGACGCCTGATGGACATCCTTCTTATCGAGACGAAGTCGCGAACGAATACGACGATCGATGCGGAAGGCAATGAAGTTGACGAAGTCGAATTTTATGAAGAGAAGCGGCTTATTAGCCATGCGCGAATCAATTCGGCCTTGGGCCGTCAATTCGTCATCACCGGCCTGTCGTCGCGTGAAGCGAATGATCTTTCGCTGCTGATCAGTTCCGGTTCGCTTGCGGCACCGATGACCATTGTCGAACAGTCTGTTATCGGTCCTTCTATGGGGCAGGAGAATCTTGATCAAGGTATCCGCGGTGTGCAGGTTGCTGCGGCGCTGGTCATTCTGTTTATGCTGTTTTATTACCGCGTGTTCGGCCTTGCGGCAAACATTGCTCTCATCATGAATATTCTGCTTATCTTCGCGGTGATGTCATCGATAATCCCAGCCACCTTAACGCTGCCAGGAATTGTCGGTATCGTTCTCACCGTTGGTATGGCAGTCGATGCGAACGTGCTGATCTTTACCCGCATACGCGAAGAGATCGCTGAAGGATCGTCACCTCAGCGCGCGATCGATGCTGGCTATGATCGCGCCTTCACGACTATCTTGGATGCTAACTTAACCACTTTCCTCGTTGCGATGGTGCTTTTCACGATTGGCTCGGGGCCAGTAAAAGGCTTCGCCATTACACTGATGATAGGCATCATTACGTCGATGTTTACCGCCATTGTCGGCACGCGCGCGTTGATCAATTTGATTTACGGCGGTCGCAAGGTTGAGGCGCTGTCGATCGGGACAATTCCTCCCCGCACCGAAGCACTGACGGTTGAAGACTAAGCGCCTGACTGCGCAAACTACGGATAAAAGATTATGTTGAGTAAGCAATACAACTTTATGGGTGTGCGGCGCGCAGCGGCGATGGGTTCGCTTCTTCTGGTCCTTATCTCACTCGGCTCACTCGCTACGCGCGGCCTAGACTTTGGTCTCGATTTTACGAGCGGCACGTCGGTACGGCTAAATTTTTCAGAATCGGTAGCGATTGGTGAGGTGAATACAGCCCTCGCAGAAGGCGGTTATAACGATGCGGTAGTCGTTAGTTTTGGCTCCGACCGAGATATTCGTATTATTCTGCCGGTAGACGAATCGGTTGCCGAGGCGGATCAAGCGAGCCAAGCCGTGCGCGTGGGTGAGACGATTACTGCGCTCTTAGCGTCGTCTACGGCCGCCGACATTACGCTTGAGGGCTCTGACTATGTGAGCGCGAAGGTCGGCACTGAATTGGCGGAGCAGGGAGGCTTAGGAATGCTCGTCGCGCTCGGTATCATTATGGTCTATATTGCCGTGCGCTTTCAGTTTAAGTTCTCTGTCGGCGCGGTTGTTGCCCTCGCTCACGACCTCATCATCACGTTGGGTCTCTTCTCCGTTTTCGGGATGGAATTCAATCTTAATACCCTCGCCGCAATGCTCGCGATAATCGGCTATTCCCTAAACGATACGATCGTCGTATCGGACAGGATACGAGAGAATTTTCGCCGTCTGCGTAGCGGATCGCCGGCTGACATGGTCAACGTGTCTTTGAATCAAACACTGGGCCGGACGGTTATCACGTCATTCACTACTCTCCTCGTATTAGTGTCGATTTTACTCGTCGGCGGAGAGTCGACTCAGGGTTTTGCTATCGCGTTGATTATTGGCGTTGTGGTCGGTACCTATTCATCAATTTATATCGCATCGAACGTGATCCTCATGATGAACGTGACGCGCGAAGATCTGATGATTCCTATCAAGGAAGGATCGGAATTGGACGATATCCCCTAGGGCGACATTCACATTCAAAGGTTGAGAGCATTGTCATACTTTGCTAAATCATTAAGTATCAGCAGCATTTTTCTCGGCTGTTGCGCTGCAGTTTTTGTGTGGCTATTCTCATTTCCCGTCACTGTCTTTGGCCAAAACAGTCAGAATCTACCCAGGCCTGTAGAGCTTGAACCTGCGATTCAGTTTTGGGTAAAGGTTTACACAGAGGTAGATACCCAGAGCGGCTTTCTTCATGATGCAGACCATTTAAGCGTGGTTTATAGTGCGATGCCTTTAGATAGAAAGCGGATTGAAGTGAGACGCGAGCAAATAAAAGACACACTAAGGCTGCTCGCTACGGGTAAAAGAGAAGGGCTTACTTCAGAACAGCAACAGATCCTCGAGCTCTGGCCTGCCGATGTTGATGGCCAAACTTTGAGAGCTGCTGCTGAAAACGTGCGTTGGCCTGTCTCTTATACACATCTCCGAGCCCACGAGACTCCT
>OLHJ01000498.1_pt1 | contig 12397 bp, 9 predicted proteins | sample 1609491 | NCBI WGS metagenome assembly OLHJ01 (sample SAMN05416861, study PRJEB24817) | seawater metagenome | isolation source: Sea water | place: Canada:Atlantic | collected 2013-11
TCTCGTGGGCTCGGAGATGTGTATAAGAGACAGAAGTGAAAGATGCCGAACGAGCTCTGGTTGTTGATTTATTTATTGAGCAAGTCGGAAGCTTGGTCAGCGGAACCGTGAAAAAAGTAACGCGTGATAATGTGCTTGTTGATCTTGGTAATAATGCTGAAGGTGTTCTGCCTCGTGAAGAATTGGTCGGACGTGAAGTATTTCGAGTAAATGATAGAGTGAGAGCCATATTGCAGGGCATTAATCCTGAAAATAGAGGTCCGCAACTCCTCCTTAGCCGTAAGTGCAACGAAATGCTGATAGAGCTATTTAGTATTGAGGTTCCCGAAATTGCAGAACAAGTTATTGAGATTCGTGGGGCTGCTAGAGATCCAGGCTCAAGAGCAAAGATTGCGGTAAAAACTAACGATGGGCGAATAGATCCTATCGGCGCTTGCGTAGGGATGAGAGGCGCACGAGTACAAGCAGTGTCCAATGAGCTGGATGGAGAGAGAATAGACATCGTCCTCTGGGACGACAATCCTGCACAATTGGTCATCAATGCAATGGCCCCAGCTGAAGTGGAGTCTATTGTTGTTGATGAAGAGTCAGCAATAATGGACGTAGCTGTTTCAGAGAACTCTTTAGCAATGGCCATTGGTCGTAGCGGACAGAATGTTCGTCTTGCGTCTGAGTTAACTGGATGGAAAATTAATGTAATGACAGTTGATGAGGCTGAAGCAAAACAAGAAAAAGAGTCTCAGGGTCTGGTTGGCCTTTTAAAAGAACAGCTTGATATAGGCGAAGATATCGCTACAGTCTTGGTTGAAGAGGGATTTGCCTCTCTTGAGGAGGTAGCTTACGTTCCACTGGAAGAAATGGCAGGTATCGACGGATTTGATGAAGATTTAGCAGAAGAGCTGCGCGCTAGGGCTAAAGACGCCTTGTTGTCGATAGCCCTATCTTCTGAGCAGAATACCTTGCATCCGGCAGAAGACTTGCTGGCAATGGATGGCATGAATGAAGAGCTAGCAAAAAAGCTGGCTGCTTGTCATATCATCTCGATGGAAGATCTGGCTGAACAGGCAGTAGATGATTTGCTAGATATTGATGGTATAGATGAAGAACGAGCGGCCGAATTGATTATGACTGCACGTGCGCCCTGGTTTGCTGACGAAGACAGCAATAGTTGATCTAGAAGACTCATAATTGAGGAATATTGATGGCTGAAGTTACTGTAAGTGAGCTTGCCAAGCTTGTGGGAACATCTGTGGAGCGTCTGCTGAGTCAAATGCAGGAAGCAGGCTTATCGCAAGATAAGCCCGATGCGGTTGTCGATGACCAAGAAAAGCAAATATTGCTAGCACACTTGAAAAGTTTGCATGGCGGTACATCTGGTGATCCAAAGCAAGTTACACTCAAGCGAAAAACTCTAAGCACCTTGAAGACAAGTGCTGGCAGGAAAACAGTTAATGTTGAAATTCGCAAAAAACGGACTTATGTGAAGCGTGATGATGAAGAGATTGAGGTTAATCCTGATGAAAATAAAAATCTAGAAATTACAACTATTGATGCTGAAGATCAAAGACAAGCGGCAATAATTTCTCGTCGCGTATCAGAAGCACAATCTCAAGAAATTATACAAGATTCTGGGTCTAGCAATGAAGAAAAGAAAAATCAATCAGTTGAAAAGAACGTTGCGTCTACTGTCTCTAGCCCGGTTTCTGGTGATATCAACGAAATTCCAGTAGAGCCAACAAAGACCATTAAGAAGCATGCAAAAGTATATGATATCGCCCCTGTCAATGACGAAAAAGAGGAGATAGCTAAAAAACCAAAAAAACGCGCCGCGGTCAAAGAACCTAAACGTAAAATTGTAGATCTACTGAAAGCAGCCGAAGAAGAATCAGAAGAAGACAATAAGCCTCGGCTTCGCACTGGTGTGAAGATTGCTAAGGTTAAGAATGTGCATACATTTAAAAAACCAACGGACAAAATTTTTTGCAACGTAGAAATTCCAGAAGAAATTCTTGTCAGCGACTTGGCGAAAAAGATGTCAGTAAAAGCTACTGTTGTTATTAAAGCTCTAATGAAGCTAGGGACTGTAGTTTCAATTAACGAACCTATAGATCAAGATACTGCGATTCTTGTTGCTGAAGAGCTTGGTCATACTACTTCTTCTATTGCTGGATCAAAAGAAGAAGAAGCAATGATAGAAGCTTTGCAGACCCCAGTAGAGGAGTTCCTGGTGACGCGGGCCCCCGTTGTTACGGTCATGGGCCATGTCGATCATGGTAAAACATCGCTGCTTGATTATATCCGCAAAAGTCGAGTAGCCTCAGCAGAGGCTGGAGGTATTACCCAGCATATTGGTGCATATCACGTAGATACCCCAAAGGGAATGATCACCTTTTTGGATACGCCTGGACACGCTGCTTTTACTGCCATGCGTGCTCGTGGTGCACAGAGTACAGACGTTATTATTTTGGTGGTTGCTGCTGATGACGGGGTCATGCCACAAACTGAAGAGGCGATACAGCATGCTCGGGCAGCAGGCGTCCCTCTCATAATTGCGATAAATAAAATTGACAAAGAATCTGCTGACTCCGAAAAAGTAACTAATGAACTGTCTGCAGCGGGTGTTATTCCTGAAAGTTGGGGTGGAGATACCCAGTTCATTGAGGTCTCCGCACAGACAGGCGTAGGTATTGATGATTTGTTAGAGGCGGTATTACTACAAGCAGAATTACTCGAATTAAAAGCATCTTCTAGTATTCCCGCCAAAGGAGTGATTATTGAGTCAAGATTAGAAAAAGGCCGTGGCGCTGTTGCAACAGTCTTGGTTCAGGCAGGAAAGTTAAAAAAAGGAGATTTGGTGCTCGCGGGAGAGAGTCTTGGCCGCATTCGAGCGATGAGCGATCAAGCAGGAAAAACAGTAACAGATGCTGGCCCCTCAATCCCGGTAGAGATATTAGGCTTGGATGCGCCGCCAGCTGCTGGCGATGAATTTCTTGTAGTAAGTGATGAGCGCAAAGCAAAACAATTAGCAGAATTCCGGCAAAATAGAGTCCGCGATGAGGCGGCCGCACTCAAGAAATCTGCAAAGTTAGAAAACATGTTCGCTACGTTTGAGGGTGGCGAGGAGAAAAGTCGCTTACCTATAGTAGTGAAGGCCGATGTTAGAGGTTCTTTGGAAGCTATATTGGCTGCTCTTCACGAGATGGGGAATGAAGAGGTAGAGATAGAAGTTATTTGCTCAGGGGTTGGGGGTATAAGCGAATCAGATATTAATTTGGCAGTTTCTTCTCGTGCTGCAGTGATAGGGTTTAACGTAAGAGCTGACAATACAGCTCGTCGTTTATCAGAAGAAGAGGGGTTAGATCTCCGATATTATAGTGTCATATACAATGTTTTGGATGATGTAAGGCAAGCATTAAGTGGGTTACTGTCTCCTGAAAGGCGAGAGGAGATTCTTGGTATCGCCGAAGTGCGTGATGTGTTTGGGTCGCCAAAATTTGGTGCGATTGCTGGTTGCATGGTTATAGAGGGCGTAGTGTTTCGACATAAACCGATCCGAGTGTTACGAGATAGTGTGGTAATTTATCAGGGCGAATTAGAATCATTGAGGCGCTTTAAAGACGAAGCTAACGAAGTTCGAAATGGCGTTGAATGCGGTATTGGGGTGAAAGATTATAATGACATCAAATCTGGTGATCAGATTGAAGTTTATGAGATTACAGAGATAGCTCGGAAACTCTAAACAAGGCTCAGAATTATGCCTCGAGAATTTACACGTAAAGATAGAGTATCCGACGCTCTTCAGCGAGAACTATCTAAATTGATCCGCGATGAAGTTCGTGACCCTAGGTTAGCAATGGCTAATATCACTGCTGTAGAGGTTAACCGCGACCTTGCTAATGCCAAGGTATACGTTACTTTTGTAGGACTATCGTCCGAAGAAGAAAGTCGAAAAGCTACAGAAATACTAAACGGTGCTGCGGGATTCTTGCGAACCAGAGTTGCTCGTGAAATGCAGTTGCGTATCGCTCCCCATCTTCGCTTTATATATGATCATAGCGGCAAAAGAGCCCAAGACTTGACGGCTATAATAGAGCGAGCGGTATACTTGGATAAGCAACACCAGGTAAATCCAGATGAACCTGTAGACCATTCTGGGGAAGATTAGCGTTGGGGCGCCGCAATAAAGGACGTCAAGTTAATGGAATTTTGCTGCTAAACAAACCACTTGGCATTTCTTCTAATGGCGCATTACAGAGGGCCCGACATTTGTTTCTTGCTGCTAAGGCTGGACACACTGGTAGTCTCGATCCTTTAGCGACAGGGGTTTTACCAATTTGTTTTGGAGAAGCAACAAAATTTACCCAGTTTCTTTTGGATGCAGATAAAAAATATAATACGACCATTCGCTTTGGCGTCTCCACCGCTAGTGGAGATTCTGGGTCAGAGGTAGTTTCTGAGCTGGGCGCTGAGGACCTAACCGCAAAAAAAGTGGAAGCAGTTTTGGCTGAATTTCGTGGAAATATTGCGCAGGTACCTTCGATGTATTCCGCACTAAAGCATGAAGGACAGCGATTATATAAGCTGGCTCGACAGGGAATAAGTGTAGATAGAAAAGCCCGTGATGTGATAATTTACTCTTTAGAGATGATAGGGTTTCGTTTTAGTGAATTTCCAGAGGCAGACATAAAGGTTCATTGTAGTAAAGGGACTTACATTAGAAGCTTGGCTGAAGATATAGGCTCTCGATTAGGCTGTGGCGCTTATGTGTCAAAACTACATAGAGGCGCTGTCGGTCAGTTTGATGAAAAAGATTCAATTACTATGGGGGAGCTGGAATCTATAGGCGAGTCTAGGCTTACAGCTAGTTTAGATTGCTTGCTTAAGCCTATGGATGCTGGCATTCAACACCTAATAGCTATCTATTTGCCTGAAGATGTTGCTTTTTATTTTTGCCAAGGACAGGCCGTAATTACGACACAGGCCTATCGCGAAGGCAAAGAAGGCGATATAGTGCGGGTCTTTCATCTGGATGGTTCGTTTTTGGGTGTTGGTGAAATCACAATTGATGGCAAGCTAGCCCCTAAGCGTTTAGTAATTTAATTTTATTCATAGGATACCTGTAAATATGCGCGGGCATCCTGAATCTTAAGCCGCATATTGGAGAAATATATGTTAAATGCAGAAGAAAAAGAAGTAATTGTTAAAAATAACGCTCAGTCTAAAGGTGATACTGGTTCTCCAGAAGTCCAAATCGCTTTGCTAACAGCAAATGTTAATAAACTACAAGGCCATTTTGGTGATCATAAAAAAGACCATCATTCGCGTCGTGGCCTAATCCGCATGGTAAATCAACGTAGAAAACTGCTTGATTACCTTAAAGGCAAGGATGCTAGTCGCTATACGCAATTAATTGCTAAGCTTGGACTACGTCGATAAGAAGTGATTAATGGCTCCCCTGGGAGCCATTAATAATTATAAGGGAAGTGAAAACAATACCTTTTGTATATTATGGCTGATCGAGTTACCTATAATTATCTAGATTTTGAATAAAAAATTAATATAAATAAAATCTAAACTTTACGGGTAATTATTGGTAACGCGAGCAGCTTAATTTCTGGTATTTTTTTAAAGCTTCATGCTATCAAGAACTATTAGGAAATAAATTTTATGAAACCTGTAATAAAAACATTTCAGTATGGAAAGCATACTGTCACATTAGAAACTGGCCGTATTGCGCGTCAAGCAACTGCAGCAGTTTTGTGTACTATGGACAAGACATCAGTGCTCTGTACGGTTGTTGCTGACAAGCAGGCCAAAGATGGACAAGACTTCTTTCCTCTTGGTGTTCATTACATTGAAAAAGCATACGCTGCTGGTAAAATTCCTGGTGGATTTTTTAAACGCGAAGGTCGACCAAATGAGAAAGAAACACTTACCTCTAGGCTGATAGACCGCCCTATCCGCCCTTTGTTTCCTGATGGGTTCAAAAATGAAGTGCAGGTAGTTTGTACTGTAATATCAGCAGAAAAAGATATTGATCCAGATATTGTAGCTATGATTGGGGTATCTGCTGCTTTGTCTATTTCTGGAGTTCCATTTAATGGTCCTGTGGGCGGCGCTCGCGTCGGCTACACATCAGATCTTGGTTATACCCTCAATCCAACTTACTCTGATTTGGTTGAGTCAGACTTGAACATGGTTGTAGCGGGGACTAAAGACGCAGTGTTAATGGTGGAATCAGAGGCAAATGAGTTGTCAGAGGATATTATGTTGGGGGCAGTACTTTTTGCTCATCAAGAAATGCAAGCAGTGATTCAAGTTATTACTGATTTAGCCGATGTGGCTGCTAAAACGAGATGGGATTGGCAGCCAGCGTCACAAAATTTAGAGCTTGCAGATGCCCTTAGTTCCAAAATAGGTAACGATCTAGACAATGCTTATCGTACAACAGACAAACAGGAAAGAGTAGCTCTGCTTGAAGGCCTTCGCAGCGATGCGATGGGCTTAGTGAGCGAGATAGCCGGTATCAGCGAAGAAGACGTGCGTGATGGTTTTAAAAAGCTTGAGAAGAAAATTGTGCGTGGCCGCATTACTCGCGGTGAGCCACGTATTGATGGTCGCGATAGCAAAACTGTTAGGGCTATTGATGTAGAGGTTGGTGTATTGCCGAAGACCCATGGCGCTGCGTTATTCACACGCGGAGAAACTCAGGCGTTAGTAACAACCACTTTGGGTTCCATGAGAGATGCGCAGCTGATTGATGCTCTGGAAGGTAAGCGTGAAGATCCCTTCATGCTGCATTATAACTTCCCTCCTTATTCTGTTGGTGAATGTGGCCGAATGGGATTTACAGGCCGACGTGAAGTTGGTCACGGTAAGCTGGCTAGACGCGGGATTAACGCGGTATTACCTTCTGCTGAAAAATTTCCGTACGCTATACGCGTGGTATCCGAGATTACTGAATCTAATGGATCTAGCTCAATGGCTTCGGTGTGCGGAGCAAGCCTATCTTTGATGGACGCAGGGGTTCCACTAAAGGCTCCAGTGGCCGGCATTGCCATGGGTTTAGTCAAAGAAGAAAGTGGATTTGCAATATTGACAGATATCTTAGGTGACGAGGATCATTTGGGTGATATGGATTTCAAAGTGGCAGGTACAGCACAAGGCGTTACTGCGCTCCAGATGGATATAAAAATTGAAGGTATCACTGAAGAAATTATGGAGGCCGCGCTCGAGCAGGCTCTTCATGCTCGACTGCATATTCTTGGTGAAATGAACAAGGTTCTTGCTAGTTCTCGCGACGAGGTATCCGAAGCAGCACCTCGTTACCATACAATGAAAATTGATGCGGATAAGATTCGTGATGTTATTGGTAAGGGTGGAGCTACTATTCGTTCTTTAACAGAAACAACCGGGGCTACCATTGATATTAGTGATGACGGAACTATTCGCATCTATAGCGATGACTCTGACGGACTCAATGACGCTATTTTCCGTATCGGAGAGATTACTGCAGAAGCCGAAGTGGGCCGTATTTATGAAGGCACCGTGGCTCGAATTGTTGATTTTGGTGCATTTGTTACTATCATGCCTGGTACAGATGGCCTCCTACATATCTCTCAAATCGCAGAAGAGCGTGTTGAAAAAGTAACAGACTACCTCAAAGAGGGTCAAGAAATTCGCGTGAAAGTGCTTGATGTTGATGCCCGTGGACGAATTAAACTTTCTATGAAGGAAGTAAAAGTAGATGTAGAGGAAAAAATTATTGCGGCAGTTGATGAGGAGGGTGCAGGAGAGCCAGCCGAATAATGTTATAAATTTTTTCAGTATTTTTTTAAAAGCGAGGCATGCCTCGCTTTTTTTATGGATATTTTTTGTTATATGATGGTTTTTCAGTGAAAAAAAGTAGCTTGGAGTTACAATCTTAAGTATGGATAATCACCACCCTTTTAAATCACCTCAGTTTGAACGACAGCAGTTTCGTGCCCGACTTTTTTTTGGGACATCTTTGATGGTGCTTTTGGTCTCCATACTGCTCGGTCGCTACTATTATCTGCAGGTTATTAAATACGAAAAATTTATGACGAGATCTGAAAGCAATCGAGTTCTGGTTGAGCCCATAGCTCCTACACGTGGATTGATTTACGATCGAAATGGAGTTTTACTAGCTCAGAACCGAGTCAGCTTTAGTTTGTCTGTTGTTATTGAGAGAGCTGATGATCTTGGATTGTTGTTGGAAGAAATTTCTAGCCTGATCACTCTATCTGGTAAAGAGAAAAGTCAGTTTTACAAGCAACTAAATAGACGACGACGACCTTTCGAGTCAGTTCTACTGAAAATGGACTTAAGCGAAGAAGAACAGGCAATACTTGCTGTTAATCAATATCATCTTCAGGGTTCTTTGGTGACCGCTAAGCTGTTAAGAGAGTATCCTTTTGGACAAAATTTTGCCCATGCGCTTGGATATGTAGGGCGTATAAACGATCATGAGGTCGATACACTGGATCCCGTTCTTTACACAGGAACCCTTGTTTTAGGAAAAACCGGACTAGAAAAAAAGTATGAAAACGACCTTTTAGGCAGAGTTGGTTATCAGACGGTAGAGGTTAATAATCGAGGCCGTATAATGAGGCTGCTTCAGCGCGAGAGTCCTATTGATGGAAAGGATTTACATCTATACTTGGATTATCGACTGCAACGTCAAGCCTATAGGTTGCTGGAGGGAGAAAAAGGAGCCATTGTAGTTATAGAAATTGATACCGGAGGGGTCCTCGCGATGGCTAGTGCTCCAAGTTTTAATCCAAATGAATTTGTTTCTGGTATAAGCCATAAGAGCTATAGTGAATTAACTCACTCATCGGAATTGCCTTTGTTTGATAGAGCTCTGCGCGGGCAATACCCTCCAGGATCTACCGTGAAGCCTGTTTATGGTTTGGCTGCGTTAGACGAAGGTGTGATTAATGAAAACTATAGAATAAGTGACCCTGGCTATTTTAAGCTACCTAATTCAGAGCACAAATACCGAGACTGGAAAAAAGGAGGGCATGGAAATAATATCCACTTGCATGATGCAATCGTTCAATCCTGTGATACTTTTTTTTATAATCTGACCAATCTTATGTCTATTGATACTTTTGATCGCTACGGTTCGGCTTTTGGGTTTGGGCAAAAGACTGGCATTGATATGCCTCTTGAGCGAAAGGGAATTATGCCATCACGTTCCTGGAAGCAGGAAGCTCGGAGCATGCGTTGGTATACAGGTGATACCGTAAATGTAAGTATAGGACAAGGATATACTCTGACTACGCCTATACAGTTGGCTGTTATGACCGCAGGCATAGCAAGTCGCGGCGAAATGCGTACACCGCAGTTGGTTCAGAATCAGCAGAATATCTTACCAGTAAAGAGAAAAATTGAAATCTCAGAAAATCATTGGAATTATGTACACCAATCGATGGAGGATGTTGTGCATGGCGCCAAAGGCACCGCGAGAGGTATCAGTAAGGGTCTTAACTACAAAATTGCGGGAAAAACTGGCACCGTGCAGGTGATAAACATCAAACAAGAAGAAAAATACGATGCAGGAGCTACCGCAAAACGTAATCGCGATCATGCTTTATTTGTAGCCTTTGCCCCAAGAGAAAATCCAAAGATTGCAGTAGCGATAGTTATAGAAAATGCTGGATCCGGCTCATCCCAGGCCGCTCCTGTTGCTAGAAAAATTATGGATGCCTATATGAATTTTTATCCTGAGGCGTTAGGGGGCTATGATGACCCAAAATGATTTTGTCCGACAAATGCGTCCAGGAAATTCCGCTTTTTACGATACCCGTAGCCAGTGGAATAGATTTCATTGCGATATTCCTATGATTGTGTTGCTTTTGATTCTGTCTACGGTCGGACTACTAGTACTTTTTAGCGCCAGCAGTCAAAATATTTCTCTTGTAAAGTCTCAGCTTGTTCGGTTTGGTATTGGGTTTATCGCAATGATTGCGCTAGCTCAAATTCACCCTCGTTTTTTTGAACGTTGGGCGTTTCTTCCCTACTTGGGAGGTATTTTATTATTAATAATGGTGCCATTATTTGGCATAGAAAAAAATGGTGCACAGCGTTGGCTAAGTATAGGTGTTCAGTTCCAACCTTCGGAAATTATTAAGGTTTCGATCCCCTTGCTTTTGGCTAGTTATTTAGCCAAAAGATCTTTTCCTCCTAGCTTTAAGCATGTATTTTTTTCATTGTTATTTATTGCTATCCCTGTAGGCTTAGTTGCAAATCAGCCTGACTTAGGGACAGCAATCTTGATCGCGATTGCGGGGTTTTCTGTATTATTTCTGAGCGGGTTACCAAGGCGTTATTTAATTTTTTCTTCCCTATCGCTAGCTGTGGTAATACCCATGGGTTGGCTGTATGTACTGCATGATTACCAGAAACAAAGAATTATTACCTTATTTGATCCAGAGTCTGACAAGCTTGGTGCAGCTTGGAATATTATTCAATCTACTGTTGCCATTGGTTCTGGGGGCTTCAACGGCAAAGGCTGGGGACATGGCACTCAGTCTCAGTTAAATTTTCTTCCAGAGAGTAGTACAGATTTTATTATTGCTGTTTTTGCAGAAGAGTTTGGGTTATTTGGGGTGCTGTTGCTTGTAGCTCTATACTTCGCCCTTATTGCAAGATGCCTCCTTATTAGTGTTAGAGCACAGAGCATGTTCGGCATGTTATTTGCGGGGAGCTATACAGTTTTATTTTTTGTTTATATTTTTGTGAATATGGGGATGGTGTCAGGTATTCTGCCTGTAGTCGGTGTGCCACTACCTTTCATGAGTTTCGGCGGAACATCTGTTGTGACGCTGATGTGCGGGTTTGGTATTTTGATGGCTATTAGTACAGAGAAAAATGATATGGAAAAAAAGCGTGGCGGTTAGCTTGCTAGTCACCGCCAAATTTATTCATGGGGACATCTTAGGAGATAGTTAAATATGAAAATATATGCAAGAACAACCTTTGTCTTTGTTGCTGTATTTTTGTTGGTTCCGTTATCTGTGATGGCTGACTATTCAGTGCATCCCGATGCCCATATATTTACAGATAGAATGGTGAGTGAGCATAAGTTAGAGCGCTCTTATGTTAAATCATTGCTTCAAAATGCAAGCAAACAGCAGTCTATTATTGACGCGATGACCCGCCCTGCAGAGAAGGTTAAAACTTGGGGGCAATATCGAAAAATTTTTATTCAAGAGAGACGAATTGATCAAGGGGTCAAGTTTTGGCTCGAAAACTTTGATACTTTAGCTAGGGCTTCCAAGGAATATAATGTGGCTCCAGAGGTGATAGTTGCGATCATTGGCGTGGAAACTTCTTATGGTCGAAATAAGGGAAATTATCGTGTCATTGATGCGCTAGCGACACTATCGTTTGATTACCCGAAGCGCAGTGTGTTTTTTACCAAACAATTAGAGAATTTTTTATTATTATGCGTAGAACAAAACCAAGATCCTTTGACCCTCAAGGGTTCCTATGCCGGAGCGATGGGTTACGGCCAATTTATACCTAGCAGTTATCGCAGCTATGCTGTCGATTTTGATGGTGATGGATTCTCAGATATATGGAATAATAAAACTGATGCCATAGGCAGTGTGGCCAATTATTTTTCACGTCATGGCTGGAAGGTGGGTGAAGAAGTAATTGTTCCTGCTAGTTTTTCTAAAGGCTATGACTCATCTCTGGTCAATAAGCTTAAACTGAATAAAACTATTGGTGAGTTAGGAGTGCTAGGATTTTCTCCCGCTCAGATATTGCCGACTGAATTTAAAGCTTTACCGGTCTTGTTAAAAGGCATGAACGGGGAAGAGTTTTGGCTGGGACTTCATAACTTCTACGTGATTACTCGATACAACCATAGCCACCTGTACGCAATGGCAGTGCATGAACTCAGTCAGTTAATTTTGGAGCGAACAGCTAAGAATAAGAGGCAAGCATCCCATTAAAATCTGGTTTTGTAATATACAAAAATTGTTTAGATGTATCATTCCGGCTCTTATCTTTTCCGTACTGGTTGGCTGCAGTGAGACTGGTATTAAAAATGGTAGCGGTCAAGTGCGTCAAGACGGGCCGCCTCCAGAAGATGATATTCCAAGCATCACTTTTGATATTGCAAACATTGCTGACGCTATACCAAAAGTAGAATTGATTACAAAGGCAGGGAACTTTAGCCCATATGTGGTTATGGGAAAAACATATCGGGTCCTCCCTTCTTCCGCTGGCTACAAAGAGCGCGGAGTAGCTTCTTGGTATGGATACAAATTTCATGGTCGAAAAACATCTAATGGCGAATTCTATAACATGTACGGCTGTCTCTTATACACATCTCCGAGCCCACGAGACTCCTGAGCATCTC